>JAEEGI010003942.1_pt1 | contig 35055 bp, 26 predicted proteins | sample 8958751 | NCBI WGS metagenome assembly JAEEGI01 (sample SAMN16246545, study PRJNA631951) | gut metagenome | biome: gut microbiome; feature: rumen; material: KS-attached | host: Bos | place: Iran: Karaj | collected 2018-10
TCACAACGAAACAGGTACTGGTATTCTTAATCCAATTCGCGAAATTGGTGCTTTGGCTCACAAATACGGCGCATTTTTCACAGTAGACACCACATCTACTTACGCTATGCGCCCAATAAACATTGAAGAAGACAATATCGATTTTTGTATGGCGAGCGCACAAAAAGGCCTTATGGCATTTACCGGTCTTTCCTTCGTTGTCGGTAACCGTGCAATAATAGAACAGTCAAAGCAATTCCCTAAGCGAAGCTACTATTGCAACCTTTATTTGCAATACGAGTATTTTGAAAAAACAGGCGAAATGCATTTTACCCCGCCCGTACAAACAATATATGCCACGATTCAGGCTCTTAAAGAATATTGGAAAGAAGGCGAGCAGGCAAAATGGGCAAGACATACTCGCGTTTTCAATGCCATTAACGAAGGCCTTGATGAATTAGGCTTCAAGCAAGTTATAAAGCCTGAATGGAGAACCGGCCTCGTTTCTTCAGCAATTTACCCAGATGACCCAAACTGGAGTTTTGAAAAAATCCACGATTACTGCTATGAACGTGGATTTACTATTTATCCGGGAAAAATCAGTACGACAAACACATTCCGATTATGTGCCCTCGGTGCAATTGATGCCCCTGATATTAAAGATTTCTTTGTTGTTTTCAAAGAAGCTCTTAAAACTTACGGCGTTTCTGTTCCGGTTAAGTACAACTAAGACATATTTTCCGGCAATGTCCCAAAATAGCCAGTTATGCCGAATTTTAAAGGATTTACTATGAAGACAGTTTACACAGTTTTTTGTACAGATGTTATCCATGACGGACATCTGAACGTTATTGAAGCAGCGCATAAATATGGAAAAGTCATTATCGGTGCGCTATCTGATGAAGCATTGATTCGTTACAACAAATTCCCCACCAAAAGCTTGGAAGAACGTATAAAGCTTTATGAAAGCCTTGATGGAGTTGATCAGGTTATAGTACAGGACAGCATAATGTACGATGATATTGTAGCTAAACTTCATCCAGACTACATTGTTCACGGTGACAACTGGAAAGAAGGCCCAGAAAGCGCGATTCGCGAAAATGTTGTAGGGCTTCTTTCTCAATATGGCGGAAAACTCATAGAAGTTAAATACACATATAATCCGGCTGTAAAAAAGATAGATGATCAGCTTAAAGAAAAGCTCGCCATGCCGGAATACAGACGAAAAAGACTTCGCCAGCTTATTCAAATGTGTCCCGTCGTAAAAACGATAGAAGCACACAGCGGTCTTACAGGTCTTATTGCTGAAAAAACAGTCGTTGAAAACAACGGCAAGCTTGACCAGTTCGATGCTATGTGGGTTTCTTCTCTTTGTGACAGTACAGCTAAAGGTAAGCCAGATATTGAGCTTGTAGATATGAGCAGCCGCCTTCGCACAATTGACGATATTATGGAAGTTACCACAAAGCCTATTATCCTTGACGGCGATACTGGCGGTCTTACCGAGCATTTTGTATACAACGTCCGCACTCTGGAGCGAATGGGTGTAAGTGCTGTTATTATTGAGGATAAAACAGGCTTAAAAAAGAACAGCCTTTTTGGAACGGAAGTTCAGCAGACACAAGCAACTATCGAAGAATTCAGCGCTAAAATTGCTGCAGGAAAACAAGCTCAGCTTACAGATGACTTTATGATTATTGCCCGCATTGAAAGCCTTATTCTGGAACGTGGAATGGATGATGCGCTTAACAGAGCATTCGCCTTTGTAAAAGCCGGTGCAGACGGTATTATGATTCACAGCCGCAAAAAAGAACCCGACGAAATCCTTGAGTTCTGCGATAAATTCCGTGAATCAGACAAAAAGACACCTATCGTTGTTGTTCCGTCTTCATTTAATACGATTACAGAAGATGAACTTGCACAGCATGGCGTGAACATAGTTATATACGCGAACCAGCTTACAAGAAGCGCCTTCCCAGCAATGCAGCAGACAGCGAAAGACATTCTTAAGTATCATCGTGCAAAAGAAGTTGATGACAGGCTTATGCCTATAAAACAGATAATTACACTTATCGATGAGCTTTAAGGCATTTTCGTTTTATAGGAGCTATCATGAAAGTAGAAAAACTTGTTGAAATTATAAACTCTGATTTTTATACAGGCGTTCCGGACAGTCAGCTAAAAGCGTTGTGCAATTATTTGATGAACACATACGGCATAGACCCAAAGCATCATATAATCGCTGCAAACGAAGGAAACTGTACGGCTTTAGCAGCTGGATATCATCTTGCTACCGGTAAAGTGCCTGTCGTGTATATGCAAAACTCCGGTGAAGGCAACATAATCAACCCGGTAGCGTCTTTATTGAACGACAAAGTATACGCAATTCCGGTTGTGTTTGTTGTCGGCTGGCGCGGAGAACCTGGCGTCCATGATGAGCCCCAGCATATTTATCAGGGTGAAGTTACCGTTAAGCTTTTGGAAGACATGGACATTAAAACGTTCGTAATAGGCAAGGAAACTACCGATGAAGAAGTTTCCGCCGCTATGGAATCTTTCAAGAAAGTTCTTGCGTCTGGTAAAGATGTCGCGTTTGTCATAAGAAAAGGCGCTCTTTCATACGACGAAAAAGTCGTTTACAAGAACAACAACACCATGATTCGCGAAGAGATAATTCAGCACATAGTAAAAGCAAGCGGCGAAGACCCGATTGTAAGTACGACCGGCAAAGCCAGCCGCGAGCTTTTTGAAACGCGTGTTGCCAACGGACAAAGCCACAAATACGACTTCCTTACTGTCGGTTCTATGGGTCACAGCTCTTCAATAGCACTTGGAGTTGCCATAAACAAGCCCCAAACTCGCGTCTGGTGTGTGGACGGCGACGGCGCTGTTCTTATGCACATGGGCTCTATGGCTGTTTTGGGAGCCAACAAACCTAAAAACATGATACATGTCGTAATAAACAACGGTGCGCATGAAACCGTTGGTGGAATGCCAACAGTTGCTGGCAACATAGATTTAGTCGCCGTCGCTCAAGCCTGCGGATATCCGTATGCAGTAAGCGTTGATAGTTTTGAAAAACTGGACGCAGAACTTGAAGCCGCAAAAAACCGAGGTTGCTTAAGTTTAATAGAAGTAAAATGTTCAATAGGAGCTAGGGAAGACTTAGGCCGCCCGACAACAACAGCTCTTGAAAACAAGCAGAACTTTATGGATTATCTAAAAACACTGTAAGCTCTCGCATTTCAGCCGATAAAAACTCCTGACGTGTACAAAAAAATACCCTCTGTTTCAAACGAAGCAGAGGGTATTTGTATTAAAAGCAACAAGTTATTTCTTTACAAAAACCATTGTTTGGCTTTCTTCAGAAATTGTTATCTTCTTGTCTTTGAAAGTATATTTTATGCTTTCTCCGTCAGCTGTCATTGTCTTTGCTTTGGCATCCCATGTTATTTCTTTTGTTTCGCCCATTACAACCATTTTACCTGTACCGTCTTTGTTAAGCGTAAGACTGAACTCAGGCATATCCATGCCATATGCAGCGTACATATCCTTAAGATCCTTCATAGACATGGTTTCGCCATTTTCTGACATAGAATCGAGAGTGTATGAACCAACTTCCTCAGCATCACCACCACAGCTTGTCAAGCAAAGAGCAAGCATTAACACAAAAAGAACTAATAAAGCCTTTTTCATTTAAATAAATCTCCTTATGTCTTTTTATTAAGACTAAATAATATTATAACGCAATTATTTTTGATTTCAAAAAAACATACTCAAAAACAAAGATTTTTCAAATTTTGGTGGTGTTTCGGTATTCGTTGATTTTTTTCAAATTTGTGTATACTCTATTATATAAGCGTATAAGGACGAACTTTGTATTCTAGAACGATAACCGATCCGCCTGAACGGATTATACATAACGGAAAACCCATTTTTGGTGCTTTTTCTCACCCGCCCAAGGAACTTGACATAAGCGATGTCCGTAATCCGTATACTTTCATGCGAATGCCAAGATTCCTTTCAAAATTGCGTATTCGTTCAGATATTTCTGTAGTTTTTACATCTGATGAATTCACCGGAATAATAACTCTTTTTGATGTAAAGTATTTTTGCTTTTCAGAAGTAGTAATTTGGGAAAAATCAACAGGTAAAAAATACGCATATCGCTATGTATTCGGCTTCAGAAGACTTGTTTCTAAGAACATGGAAAGAGGTCGAAGTTTTACTTTTAGAAAAAGCCGATACGTTCGTGTAAGTTGGAACAGAGAAAAAAAGCGGATGTCCGTTGTTTTCACAATGAAAGGTGATAATATAAGACCTTCGTTTTCTGCCGATTTACGTTTAGACATGGCAGATAATCGGGCTGCAGAGTGGTTTGCCGTAACGCCTGCTTCAATAAAACGCCGTTGTTCTGCAACATATTATTGTGCAGCTCCATTCAACGGAACAATTACAAATCATAATACCGGAATTGGTTCTAAACCTTCTGATATAAACATTGCTTTTTGTTCTATACGCCGAATTTTCTCGAAATTAAGGACGTGGGAGACATTCTTAACAGGGGCAGGTTGCTATGAAGGAAAACAACTTCTGTTGCGTATTTCAACTTCAAATCATGATGCGACCGAAAATGACCGATATAATGATAACGCATTATTCTTGAATAATGAAATAACGCTGCTTCCACCAGTAACAATAACATGTCCTTTTGGTGTGGATGGAAAATGGATAATACAAGATACAGAAAACATGATAGATCTGTATTTTACTCCACTTTCTGATCATCGAAGGGTTTCGAGCATTTTTATTCTAACTGCCGACTACCATACTGTGTATGGCATGTTTGAAGGGGATTTGCAGATAAAAGACGGAGAGATTATTCATCTAAAAGAGTTTCCAGGAATTGCACAGAAGCAGTATCTACGCATGTGAAATTTTTTGAAAGGAAATGATATGTCGGACAATCAGCTGAAAAACAAACGCCCAAAAGCGATTTATGAGCCGGGCGAGCTTGAGAAAACACGCAGGAACCTTGGAATTCTTGATGCTTCCGAAGCTCAGGAGCTTATGAAAAAGCTTGGCGGAGAGATTGGTGTAGAGAAGTCTGCCGCTTTTGATGAATCAAAACTGCCTTCCAGAACACGAACTTATGTTTCCAGAAGATCTTCTTCGTCTTCAAGTTCATCGTCTGGTTCTTCAAGTTACGGTGGTTCGTCTGATTCAGCCGATTCAAGAGTTTCTTCTTACGAAACAACACTTGCAAAAAAGAAAGAAGCCTCTCGCGATATATTGCCTGCATTATCGTCCAAAATCCGCCAGGCAATGGATGATATTCTGATAATGCACAAAATAAAACCAAAGCTGGGCTTTTTCTCTCAACTTTTTAACCGTGCTTTTAACAGAGGCGATAAAGTAACGGAAGAGTTTATGACAGACCAGCTTGCAATACATATGCGGAATCTTCATGTTTTCCATGATTCGATATGCAAAATTGCAGACAAAGCAAGCAACGACTATAAGACAAAAATACAACAGGATAAAGCAATTTATTTCCGTGCTATAAAGATAATTACAGAATGGAATGAAAAGCCTATTCTGGAAGCATATCAACCGCTTAAAGCAAACACATCAGATGTAACGCTACAAAAACTGATTCCGATTGTAAGAGAAATGTATGCTTTCCTATACCGTTTATACTTTTTAGGGACTGACAGAATCTCTCAGTATATAAAACGTCTTGATTCCGATGTAGCAACACAGCAAGGTATTTCTGAAAGTGATTATATGCAAAGCTTGGTAAGAAATGCAACTTCAAGCTGGATATATCTTTACGAGCATTGCTTAAAGGGAATGTACCCGCTTCTTATGAGAATGTGCTGCTCGGATCTTGTGCTTTACCCTGATATGATGAAAAGCGAAAGCAGCAGTATTCTGTCATTTATCGGAATGACTAAATACGAAGTCCTTTTCCCAGATAAAGAAGAAGAGATAAACGTTGAAGCAATAGAAGAAGCGAAAAAGGAAAATGACAAAAATGCGGAGCTTCGTGCTCGTGAAAAGAAGTATAAAGATCAGATAATTCAAGGAATCAATGCATTAGATGTAATGTTCCCAGCGGCAGGATGGCGTGAAATCAATAAAATGCCAGATATGTACGCATATTATCATGGGCTTTATAAATTCAAAGAAGGATTAAACTACCTCAGCCCAGAAAATCCTTTGCTTATTACGATGATTCTTCTTAGGGTAACTGAGGACTTTATTTCTGGTTGCCGTAATATGCAGTTCCAGCTTGATAATGAACTTAGAGCCATTATAGAAGGTCAGAATCTTCAAGAATTCATGGACAGCTGGGCAGAATACCGCGAAGTACTTTTCGAGCGAAATTATATCAGTTTTATGCGCGATTATGTTAATAACATGTACGCTAATCTTGAATATGCTAAAACACAGTTCGGTAAGCGTAATATGTCAAACTTGCAGTGGTATGCGCATAATCAGTTTTTGCCGCTCCTGAAGTTCGAACTCAAGTTCCTTGACAAACAGGAAGCCGACCATATTTTACCGCCTTTGTATAGACAAGTTTCTATGCTCAGGGAACTTTATACAGAGATTATAGACAGAGCAGAAAACGGACTCCAAACAGAAGGCGAAGAAGCATACACCGACGATTCGTTTGGTGTATTGAATCTTTGGTCAGGATATAGTTTTTCACTTTCTACTCCAGTTTCAAAGCGGCTTGATGTGCTTTTAGGCGGAAGGCAGTCTAAACAAGCAAATAACCTTAATCTGCTTAAATATACTTCTTCTGTACTCGCTGTTTTGGACTGGTGGATAAATAACAAATCAAGTCCGGCATATACGGTATCTGATCCAGAAAACGTATATCGTCATGATGAAGAAGGCGTGCCTATCTTCTCTGTAAAACCGATGGACAATGTAAACGAACTTTTTACAGAGAATATAAAGCGCATGGCAAAAAAATAAGTGCCCCATTTGGGCACTTATTGAATACACCGTATAATTAAAGCTGCTTGCCGGTAGCGATTTTTTCCTTAAGCCTGTCGAGTTTCTTCCCAGTAAGAGTAGTTTCTTTACCATCAAGCATTTTTCTAAGTTCTTCCATTTCCTCGCCAGAGAAATTCACACCATTACGCATGTAATTCTCGAATGAAGAAGTAGCAAGAGGTGCAACAGCTCTTGTAATTTCCAAAATTACATCTGCATAATCACGGATTTCCTTTTGAGCGTGACCGTCAAGCCGGAGTTTAAGGAAATGGAATAAGTTGTGAAGGTCAATCTGCCAGTACATTTCTGTATAAAGCGAAAGCGGCAAATTCACGCGTGCAAGTTCTCTTGCAAGTCCAGTTTCAACAAGCGCAGAATAGTCAGCGTATGCCTGTTCCTGACCTTTTTCCAGTTTTTCTTGAACTTCTGCCGCATATTGATGTGTTACTGGTTCGGTACTTCTTCCCTGCTTATTATCTGTGCTTTGTTTTGCCACATCAACGTCAGCAGGAAGATAAAACTCATCACGCATTATTGAGTAACGTCCGGAAATTTCGTTTACACGCGCCGTTCTGTGGCGAATCCACTGGCGGGCGACGAAAATAGGCATTTTTACGTGGAATGTAAGCACAACCTGCTCAAACGGGGATGTGTGCTGATGACGCAAAAGATAATCGATAAGGCCTGCATCCTCGCGTACCGTTTTTGTACCGTCTCCGTATGAAACGCGTGCTGACTGTACTATGCGGGAGTCGCCGCCCATATAGTCTACAAGTCTTACAAAACCATGATTCAGTACAGGAAACTCTTTATCAAGTATTTTTTCCGCTTCCGGAACAATCGTATGACCCATTTTTAACCTCTCGTTTTAGTTTTTATCAGCCTTTTCAGCTTTTTTTGTTTGCTCAAGATACTTCTTTATGAATGTTTCTTTGTCATTAAGCATAAGAACAGGCTGTCCTGTTGCATCGATAGTATCACGCCACATAGAACCTTCCGGATTAACCTTATTGCGTTTTGCCGTAACAAGGCGTATAGGAAGATGAACATACTTGTTATGTACAAGACCTATAACGATTTTAGTCTTTCCAGCCATTGCCGCATGTGCTGCGTTGTTACCCAACCGTTCACAGTAAACGGAGTCTGTAGGAGCAGCTGGAGCTGACCTAATCTGATAGCTAGGATCTATGTATTTAAGGTTGATATGTACATTCTGTTCTTTAAAATACTCAGTTATACGATCTTTCAAATAAATACCGATATCCCCAAGTTTTATGTTACCTGAAGCATCGTGCTCGCCACTTGCTTTAAGATGGTCCTGACCAGCACCTTCGGCAACAATAACTACCGCGTGATGCCTCTTAGCTATACGCTTTTCAAGCTGCTTAAGGAAACCTTCTTCGCCATCCATGTCAAAAGGAACTTCCGGAATAAGACAGAAGTTTGCTTCGTGGCTCGCAAGCGCAGTTGCCGTTGCTATAAACCCAGATTCGCGTCCCATAAGCTTAATAAGACCGATTCCGTTTATGTGGGAGTGGGCTTCCATGTGGGCGGCGGAAACCGCCTCGGTAGCCTTTTGAACTGCTGTGTCAAATCCGAACGATTTTTGAATGAAAATAAGGTCGTTGTCTATTGTCTTAGGGATACCGATTATGGATATTTTAAGACCGCGCTTTTCTATTTCATTTGCAATGTCAAGAGCACCTCTTTGTGTTCCGTCACCACCAATGATAAAAAGCATATTCAAATTCAATCTTTCAACTGCATCAACAATTTCCATTACGCGGTTTCCGCCGCCACGGCTTGTACCAAGGAAAGAACCGCCTGTCTTGTGGATATCATCAACAATATCCGGGGTTAGCTCAATAGTATCAAAATCTTGATCTGGCAATAAACCTTTGAAACCAAACCGAATTCCGTTTATCCGGCGGACTCCATATCTGTTATAAAGACAGCGAACTATGGCACGAATAACGTCATTTAAACCTGGGCACAAACCACCACACGTACAGATACCGGCATTTACATGCTTCGGGTTAAAATATATTTTCTCGCGCGGACCTGCTTTTTGAATCAGATTGTTGTTGTAGGCATCAGCTTCTTTTGAAAGAACATCGCCATAAATATCAACATTGTATCTAACAAATTCATCATCACGTACATAATTTGCAACAAAGTCACCATGAACAGTAGAAAGCTTTATTGGTGAAGGTATTTTACACTCTCCAAGCTGTTCAACGGTAAAATCAAAACGACCTTTCATATATCCTCCGTATCTATTGTTGCGAGTTACGTATATTTTACGCGCTAATGATGTTTTCTTCAACTGTCTGTAATGTATACATGTTCATATGAATAGGTTGACAAATACAGAAAGTGATGTTAAAATTGGCGCAAATTACGACGCAGGATAGAGCAGTTGGCAGCTCGTCGGGCTCATAACCCGGAGGTCGTAGGTTCAAGTCCTACTCCTGCTATATAAAAGCTTACATTTCGATGTAAGCTTTTTTTTGTAAATAATATATTGTAGAACTTGAAACGGAATGAGCGGTTCCAAAAAAGCGAGCCATGCGCTCTTTTGAAACGTTTTCCCACACCCTTACCTTTTCCAAAAAAAATGTGTATTATACCCTTCAGAGGAAATAATAATGAACAACGATGCAATTAAAGAACTTCTTTTAAAACTTGAAGAAACTTCCATAGATTTCACAGTTACACTTTCTGGAAAAGAAAGCAATAAAGTTAACGGACTTTACAAACCAGAAACACACGAAATCATTCTGCATAACAAAAACTTCAAATCAGATAACCAACTTGTTTACACAGCAATTCACGAATATACGCACCATCTTCTGACAGAAAAAAAACTTGATGAAACAGGCGGGCTTGGCAACTGCGGAAAATCACGCGCACACACAAATGAGTTCTGGGCAAAGTTTCATAGCCTGCTCGAAATTGCAGAAAAACAAGGCGTTTATGTTATTGGCTTAGAAGATGCCCCGGAGCTTGCCGCGCTTACGGATGACATTAAAAAGAATTATCTTGAAAAAAACGGTACGTTGATGCTGGAGTTCGGCAAAAAGCTTGCGGAAGCTCATAAACTTTGCGAGCAGGCTAATATCCGTTACGAAGACTATATCGACAGGGTTTTGCAGTTGCCAAGAACAACTGCTAAGACTATCACCAAAATAAGCACAGAAAATCTTAACCCCGCAGTCGGTTTTGAAAATATGAAGATGATTTCTCGCATTCCTGACGCACAAAAGCGGAACGAAGCAGAACAGCAAATTCTTTCTGGCAAAAGCCCTGATACTGTTCGCTCAATGATGGTGAAAAAGTCACAGGAAGTTGATGTTAAGACTCGGCTTCAAAAAGAAAAGTCACGGTTGGAAAAAACGATTTCTCAACTTACTTCCAGATTGGAAATGGTTAATGAAAGTCTTTCAAACTTGTAGAACCACCAAAAAATTAATTGCTCTCTTATTTGTTGTCCTTATAGCGAAAACTGGCGGGAAGAATATTTTCGCACAGACAAGTATGCCCTCAATTTCTATGCCAGAAATCTCTTCCCCATCAATGCCGTCTGTTTCTATGCCTTCGCTTTCTGGCTCAGGAAACTCCAGCGAATCCAGTACCAAAAACAAAGAAAGCAATACTTCCAGCTCTACAACCGGAACAGGGCTCACGGCAACGGCACTTTTAGGACTTTCAAATACAACTGGCTTGGACACACTTTCTGCGCTGCTCGGCATTTCTGACACAAGTTCTTCAGCGCTTTCCTCAACAGACGCATCAACAATCTCTTCGCTATCGTCAATTTCATCGCTTCTTTCCAGCGACTCATCGCTTTCGGCGCTTTCTGGTTTGTCGTCTACACAAAATAATTCTACATACTCAAATTATCTTTTGCTTTCACAAATAATTGAAAAACTGAATGAATTATCTAAAAAACTTGACGAAGCAAATAACAGCGCAGCGCAACCGGCCCCAACACAGACTTCAGAAAGTGCCGTTGCCGTATCTGCACAAAACACTTCTTCTACAAACCGTGAAATCATGCGTTTCCGCATTAACGGCTCAAACATCCTTTCGTCTATAACAGATATCTACATTTCAAAACCAGAAACAGACGGCTCTTTCCTTTTAACAGCCGACCGCTCCTACACCGCCGACTATAAAAAGCGGACCGAAACATTTTATATGTTTTTTACCCCGCCAACAAACAATATATCATCTAGTCTTGATGTATCTGTTTCTGTCCTGCAAGACTACGAAAACAAAAACTCATTTTTATACAGGCTTGCCGACCTATCTGAACAAACAGCAATAAGCGCAAAAAAAACGGGTCGTTTAATCTCTATAATCATAAACAACCCGTCTTTTAAAGTCGATTTTTTGCTTTCGTTGGAATAATTATTTCCACTCTACAGAATAAACAGCACCTTTATAGTCAGAAAGGAACGATGCCATTGTCGCAGTTATTTCAGCTGAGTTTCCTTTATATGTTCCTTTCGCATATTTTGGAACAGAAACAGCTGTAACCGTTCCCGGAACTGTTATCTGAAATTTGAACTTATAAGTCGTTGATTCGTTCGCTAACTTCCGTCCGTAAACAACAGCAACAGTATCAACGTATTCCTCTTCATCCATTTCTTCACCAGTAAAAAGTGGAGCCATCAACAAATCTGCATAACCTGTACTTTCTTCCGGTAGATACGTAAGCAAATACTGAATATATTCAGGATTTAACGTCACAGAAAATGTTTTTTTCCCGGCTTTTTCGGTGATAGAGAACATTCCAGGAAGATCCGGTAAAAGCTTTTTTATAGAGTCAGGACCGGTTTCGCAGTCAATAGAAACTCCATAACCAGTACAGCTGTTTACAGTGAATCCGGCTTTTGTAAGACCATCTGCCATCAGCTTTTCATCAGCACGCGTCATTTCTGGAGAAGCATTTGTTGTGGAATAAAAAACATCCGCAACAGTCTCTCCGGTATTACTAGCAAACGAAACAGTCATTCTATCATCATTCGAAACTGTTGTTACGTTGATTTTTACAACCGGAGAACAGCTTGTAAAAAGACACAATACAAATAGACAAGCAGCGGAAAGAATACCCTTTGCCAGTCTGGAACAATAAACTCTTTTCATACTTTATAAAAACCTAAAAGTGCGGAAATGTTACGCGTATTCCTGTTTGTAAACTGAAATTTGCTGCAGCTGCACTTCCAAACGGTAAAGCAGAACCATCTGGTTTGTTGAAAATCGTAAATGAAAAATCCTGACAGAATTGTAATTTAAAACTTCCTATATCGATTGTAGGTGTTTGGAACGAAGCTCCTATAACACCAGGGAATATTGAAGCAGATATCTGTTCCGTCGTTCCCGGCAAAACTGGAGTTCCCATTGTAATTACAGGGCCTGCATATATTCGGATATAATCATTTGCTACAAAAGAAAGCATAATCATCAGCTGGCAAATTTCCATAGACGGATCAAAATTGAACGCAAGTCCAAGACCCGGCTTCATGTTGTCAGTTCCATACGAGGCAAATACCTTTGAATTCACACCTCTAAAAACAGGTGCAAACTTTTCAGTATTAAACAAAGACCACCCCCCGGCAACAGAAACATCAAGGGTAATCTTTTTCAAAAAAGGGTTGTCTTTTTTCCCCGTATTCGTATTTGTTGGTCGTTGTTCTTTATCTTCTTTTTTGATTGTCGCAATTACAATTCCTTCTTCTGGAATTGAACGGATTTCATCATCGTCATTCTGATTCTGGGTCGTTGTCTGCGAACTTGGCTGTTGCGAAGTATTGCCTGTAGTCGGCTGATTTTGGGCAACCGAAGTTGAAACAGCGTCAATTATGCGACCTGCACAATAATATGTTCGTTTCCAATAAGATTCAGAAAGTTCAGATATTATTACTCCTGTTTTTGAACCACTACTGGCAGCATGAATCATCTTGTTATCGCCAATATAAATTGCAACGTGAGATACTTTTACTCCGTTATCCGCAAAAAACAGCAAATCTCCAGCTTGCTTTTCAGAATCTTCGATTATTCTGGAATACTCACATATTTGGCTTGCGGTACGTGGTAATGTAAGACCAATTCCTTTTCCTGCCAAAAAAACAAGACCAGAACAGTCAATTCCATTCTTTGATGTTCCTCCGTATACGTAAGGAACTCCTAGAAACTGTTTTGCGTTTTCAATGAATTTGTTTCGTTTGTTAAGTGCTGCTGTTTCTGCATTTTCAGCGAAAACAGAAAAGCTTATACATAACAATACGGAAATAAAAACATACTTATAAATTCTCCGAATAGTCATAATAAGTAGTATATTTCAAAATTTTAATAAAAACAATGAATTATGAAAAAAACAGTAAAAAATGAGTATTTGCCTTTCTTTTTTTTTATTATTATTTTAAACGTACTAGCTAATAAACTACTAACATAACTGGCAAATATAAACGATTTGGAGGAAAAAATGGCTACTCATCAGTTTCAAACAGAAGTTTCTCAGCTTCTAAAACTTATTATTCACTCTCTTTATTCTAATAAAGACATTTTCCTCAGGGAAATTGTTTCCAATGCATCAGATGCACTCGATAAACTTAAGTACCTGACAGTTTCAAACGAAGCGTACAAAAATGTCGCTTTCGAGCCGAGAATCGATATTTTGTTCGATGAAGAGAAAAAGACGCTCATCGTTCAAGATACTGGTATCGGAATGAATGCCGAAGACCTCGACAATAACCTAGGAACTATCGCTCGTTCTGGAACAAAAGCATTCCTTGAAAAACTTGAAAACGATGCAAAGAAAGATTCTGCATTAATCGGTCAGTTCGGTGTTGGTTTTTATTCAGCATTCATGGCTGCCAAAAAAATCGATGTAATTACACGCAAGGCTGGTGAAAAGCAGCTTTACAAATGGTCAAGCGAAGGCACAAATTCTTATGATGTAAACGAGCTTGCAGATGACAGCGAAGAATCCAAACTTTATGGCTTTGACAAAGAAGGCTCACACGGTTCTGCTATTGTAATGTACCTCAACGATGACGACAAAGAATACGCATCTCGCTGGAAGATTGAAGAGCTTATCAAAAGATATTCAGACCACATCGCGTTCCCGATTTACCTTCACTACGTACAGAAAAAATATGATGACAAAGGCAAAGAAACAGGTGCCGAAAATAAAGTCGATAAAATCAACAGCGCAAGTGCTCTTTGGAAACGTCCTAAGTCAGAACTTAAACCGGAAGATTACAACGATTTCTACAAAACAATTTCACACGATTCTACTGATCCGCTTCTTCATATCCACACACACGCAGAAGGAACACAGGAATACACGACACTTTTCTATGTACCAGAAACTGCTCCGTTCGATATGTACCAGGCAGATTACAAGAGTGGCGTAAAGCTTTATGTAAAACGTGTTTTCATTACAGATGACGACAGGGAACTTCTTCCAGCTTACTTAAGATTTGTTCGCGGTATAATTGATTCAGAGGATTTGCCGCTGAACGTAAGCCGCGAGATTCTGCAGCAGAACAGAATCCTTACTTCTATTAAATCTTCTTCTGTAAAGAAACTTCTTGGCGAGTTCAAAAAGCTTGGAGAAAACGCAGAAAAGATTCTTAAGTCACAAAAAGATGCCGCCGGTGCCGATGGAAAACCGGTAGAACTGAGTGAAGAAAACAAGAAGGTTGTTGATAAGTGGAACCGGTTCATTTCTCAGTACAACCGCCCGCTGAAAGAAGGTCTTTATTCTGACTTTGCAAACCGGGATGAGATTTGTGAGATTATCCGGTTTAAGAGCACCGATGCTTCCGGCACCGGCGAGAATAACTGGACAAGTTTTGCGGATTACGTTCAGCGCATGAAGACTGACCAGAAAGCCATTTATTACATCACCGGCAACGACGAGCAGAACCTTAGGAACTCTCCGCTTCTTGAAGCATACAAGAACAAAGGTTTTGAAGTTCTTATCATGGCTGACGATATTGATGATATTGTCATTCCATCGCTCGGAAAATACAAAGACTTTGACTTGAAGGCTGTTAACCGCGCCGGAAGCGATGATGAGCTTGGTATAGACAAAAAAGAAGCGGAGAAAAAAGAAAAAGAGTTCAAACCTGTTGTTGAAAAGATTAAAACCGCTCTTGGCGACAACGTAAAGGAAGTTGTTCTTTCAAAACGTCTTTCTGAATCTCCGTCATGTATTGTTGTTGACGAAAACGATCCTTCACTCCAAATGGAAAGAATGATGAAAGCAATGGGGCAGAATTTCGGCAGCACAGTAAAACCAATTCTTGAAATCAATGGCGATCATCCACTTGTTCAGTCTGTTAAAAACAGCGAAGACAAACAGTTCATTGAAGACGTTTCTTTTGTTCTTCTTGATCAGGCTTTGCTTATCGGTGGAGGCGAACTTAAAGATCCTGCCGACTTTGTAAAGCGCATGAACAAGCTGTTAACAAAGTAAATTCGCTCGTTTTTTTATACTACTACACAAAGGCTTCTGTCTGATTCATAGCAGAAGCCTTTTTCTTTTATTCCGAGATGTGCGCGTTATAGACTTTAAAAATCCTCTTAGTTATACTTGCCGTATGGACACACAGCTCATATATAATAAAGCAGAAAGAATCCGCGATGTTCTTCGCTATGTTTCGTTATTCAAAAATTCTCTTATCGTAATTCATATTGATGAAGATATAATTAACTCTACTCTTTTTTCCAGTCACATCCACGATATTGCTTTTCTTCATGAAGCGGGAATAAAAATTGTAATTGTCCCTGGCGCAAAACGTAGTATCGATTCTGTTCTTCGAAATGCTAACATTACTTGGCATTATGAAGACAACACAAGAATTACAGAGCTGTCTGCTATCCCTCTTATTAAAATGGCTGCGTTTGATGTATCCAACAAAATAATGACTTGCCTTGCAGAAGAAAATCTTTCTGCAGTTATCGGTAATTGGGTAAAAGCCCGCGGAAAAGGAGTTCTTAACGGAATAGATTTTTGCACAGCCGGGGAAATTGATAAAATTGATTCTAATGCTATCAACTCGATTTTAAATGACGGGTTTATTCCCATCTTTCCTTGTATCGGTTGGAGCTCAACAGGAAAACCATACAATATTTCATCTGCTTCTCTTGCCACAGAAATTGCAATAAAACTGAACGCAAAAAAGCTTTTCTTTATGAGTCCATATAGCAATATTTCTAGCAAAGATTTTTCATTGCCAGAAGATGTTGTCGGAGAAGATTTTGTTCCTTCACTTAATCTGGATCAATTGAAGTCACTGTTAAAACTGAATACAAATAATGAATCTGTAAAATCTTCTTTATTGGCACTTCTTAAATTATCAGATATCGCATGCCAAAAAGGTGTCGAAAGATGCCATATCGTTGACGGATTTATCGACGGTTCTTTGCCTTGCGAAATTTTCTCTGACATCGGAACCGGTACTATGATTTATAAAGATTCTTACGGTGGAATCCGAACAATAACAAAATCTGATATCGCACCGATTCTGAATCTTATGCGTCCATTCGTAGAAAAACAGATTCTTCTTCCAAGAACAGAACAAAACATTCTTGATCGTATTGATGATTTTATTGTCTATGAACTCGATGGTGGTATTAAAGCATGTTCCGCACTTCATGTACTCGATGATACTTCTGCAGAAATTGCCGCTGTTGCAGTTGACCAATCTTGCTCGCACATGGGTATTGGACCAAAAATGATTTCTTACCTGATAGATCGTGCAAAAACAATGAACATGTCCAGAGTTTTTATTTTGACAACCCAAACCGCCGATTGGTTTGAAAAACTCGGTTTTGTTCAGACAACACTTGATGAATTGCCCAAATGCAAACAAGAAAAGTACGATAAAAAACGCCAATCAAAAATTCTTAAATACATTATTAAATAATTTAATTTGTACCTGGATTACAAAACCCGTCCACTAAAATTCTGCAATGTAGTTCCGGGCAAAAAAAATGTTTCACGTGAAACATTCTGCAAAACGTTCCACGTGAAACATATCTAAAACACAGCACTTTTTCGTGCATAAGTATTATTCTTCGTCGTCTATTTCGTCTTCAGGGTCTACCCTATCCATTGCGATAACCATATCTGGTTCCTGAATGTCAAGGACGCGCACACCAGAGGCGTTTCTTCCCTGAACACTTATTTCAGAAATCTTTGACCGGATTGTTTTTCCCTGGCTTGTAATACAGACAATTTCATCATTTTCTGCAACAGAAACAGCACCTATAATTTCTCCGGTTTTGTCAGAAACTTTATAACAAAGCTGACCTCCGGTGGCGCGTCCGTGCTGCATAAACTCTGAGAACTTCAGCTGCTTACCACTGCCGCCTGATGTTATCAAAAGCATGTTTCTGGATTCATCAACGCAGACTGCCGAAGTAAGTTCATCATTTGCTTTAAGCTTAAGACCAGTTACACCACGAGCTGCCCTACCCATAACACGGATATCGTTTTCGCTGAAGCGCAGGGCCTGACCTTGCTTTGATATGAAGACAAGTTCGTTGTTTCCTTCTGTAAGAATAGACGAAACAACTTTATCACCATCATCAAGTTTTATAGCAATAATTCCTTTTGCCTTGGCGTTTCGGAATTCGCTGATATTTACTTTTTTCGCAATTCCCTGCGCGGTAGCAAGACATAAGCATTTTGGCTCATCAAAAGATTTTAAAGAAACTGTTGTTGCTATTTCTTCATCCGCTCCAATTTCAAGCAAACTCTTTATGTGAACTCCACGGGAGTTTTTGCTCGATTCTGGAATCTCATGAATCTTGAGATAATATGCTTTACCGAGTGTCGAAATGAACAATACGTAATCATGATTTGAGGCGATGAAAAGTTGCTTAATGTAATCGTCCTCAACAAGTTTAGCACTGTTAGAACCTTTTCCGCCTCTAGACTGACTTCTATAAGAAGATGTTGGAACACACTTGATATAACCTAATCTTGAAATCAGAACAACCATGTCTTCTTCTTTTATCATATCTTCTATGTTCAGTTGTTCTACTTCATCAGCAACAATATCGGTCCGTCTGTCATCTCCGTATTTTGTTGCAAGTTCGTTTGTCTCGTCCTTAATTTTCTGCAAAATCTTTTCGTGGTGAGCAAGAAGATCTTCAAGATAATCTATCCATTCCTGAAGTTCTTTTATCTCTTTTTGCAGGTCTTCAATTTGCAGATGAGTAAGGCGTTTAAGCTGCATATCGACAATTGCCTGCGCCTGCTCATCATCAAAATTGAATCGCTTTTCAAGTTGATTCTTTGCATCTTCAGTGTCACGAGAATTACGGATTATTTTTACGACTTCATCAATATTGTTGATAGCTGTAATCAAAGCTTCCAAAATGTGCATTCTGTGCTTTGCAACTTTCAGGTCATATTGAGTTCGTCGAGTTATTACTTCATCACGATGCTTTACAAAGTGGACAATCAAACTTTTTAGAGTAAGAACTTCCGGGCGAAGATATCTTGTTCCATCTGCTTTTGCAACAGGAACAAGAGCTAGATTTATGACACCAAAGTTTGACTGCAAATCCGTCTTTGTGAATAGCTGGTTCAAAACAATTTTGGTAATCGCACCCTTTTTAAGGTCTACAACAAGACGCATTCCCGAACGATCTGATGATTCATCGTTCGCATTCGAAATTCCGTCAATCTGTTTGTCACGAACAAGTTCTTTTATTCTCTTTATGATATTCGTTGTATTTATACTGTATGGAACTTCTGTAAAAACAATTGATTCCCTTCCGTTTCTATCTGTTTCTATTTTGAACTTTGATCTGATTGTTATTTTTCCACGGCCAGTTAAATACGCTTTTTTGATACCGGATGTACCATAGATAACACCACCAGTCGGAAAATCCGGACCTTTTATATGTCGCATAAGTTCGTCAGTTGAAATGTCTGTATTATCAATGTACGCACTTATTGCAGATGCTACTTCGCGCAAGTTGTGCGGTGGCATGTTTGTTGCCATACCGACAGCAATACCCGTTGTTCCGTTACAAAGTAAAAACGGGAATTTTGAAGGAAGAACGGAAGGCTCATCACATGTATCATCAAAGTTACGGACCATATCAACCGTTTCTTTGTTAATATCAGAAACCATCTCTTCCGTAATTTTTGACATCTTTGCTTCTGTATACCTGTATGCTGCCGGCGGGTCACCAGCAATTGTACCAAAGTTTCCCTGAGGCGTTACAGTTGTATATCTTTGAGCAAAATCCTGACCAAGACGAACGAGAGCATCATAAACAGAAGCATCTCCGTGTGGATGGTAGTGTCCAAGTACATCACCGACGATAGTAGCACACTTTTTTGTTTTTCCGCCGCTTGCAAGATGAAGCGTATCCATGGCGTACATAATTCGCCGATGAACCGGCTTAAGTCCGTCACGAACATCTGGCAAAGCTCGCTGTACAATAACAGACATTGAATAATCGATGTATGCTTGCTTAACTTCGTCTTCAATCGGGATTTTTATTACTGTTCCACCTTCCGGCGTCTTAATTTCTTCCATCATTTCCTCGTATCGTCACGATTAAAAATCCAGGTTAGCGTAGCTGGAGTTTTCTTCTATAAACTGGCGGCGCGGCTCAACATCCTCGCCCATACAAACTGTGAATATTTTATCAGCAGCAATTGCATCTGGAATTGTTACAACACGCATCTTTCTGTGAGTCGGATCCATTGTTGTTTCCCAAAGCTGCTTACCGTCCATTTCACCAAGACCTTTGTAACGCTGAACCTCTGCCTTGCCGCGCTGGTCGCCAAGAGCTTCCAAGGCAGCATCACGCTCTGCGTCAGAATAGCAGTAAACAGGTTCTTTTTTACCAAGTTGTACACGGAACAAAGGTGGCATAGCGAGGTACACATAACCGCGCTCGATGACTTCCGGCATATAACGGAAAAAGAATGTCAAAAGCAAAGTGCGGATGTGCGAACCGTCGACATCAGCATCTGCCATAATGATAATCTTGTGGTAGCGGAGTTTTTCTATGTTGAAATCTTTGCCAAAACCCGTTCCAAGTGTTGCAATAACTGGTTCAAGTTTATCGTTGTTTACAACTTTTTCCGGACGGACTTTCTCTACGTTGAGCATTTTTCCCCAAAGCGGAAGAATAGCTTGTGTTTTTGGATCGCGTCCTTTTTTTGCCGAACCGCCTGCAGAGTCTCCCTCAACGATATAAACTTCGCACTGGGCTGGATCTTTTAATGAGCAGTCGGAAAGTTTTTCCGGCAAACCAAAGCTGTCTGAAAGCGATTTCTTTCTTGAAGCGTCTTTGGCTTTTTTCGCCGCAATTCGAGCAGCCGCCTCGCCTACACACTTTTCTAGAATAATTTCTATAATCTTTGGGTTTTGCTCAAAATAGATTGTCAGCTTTTCTTTTACAAGAGAATCAACAATTGTTCGAACTTCTGTGTTTCCAAGCTTTGTTTTTGTCTGTCCCTCGAATTGCGGCTCTGGAACCTTCATCGAAATAACAGCTGTAAGACCGGAACGGACATCTTCACCTGTGAGCTTTTCTTCTTTATCAAGTCGCTTTTGAATCTTAGGATACTTTTCCAAAAAGTCATTCATTACTCTTGTAAGAGCTATTTTAAAGCCATCAAGGTGCGAACCACCTTCTTTAGTATTGATGTCGTTTACAAAAGACAGAATGTTTTCTGAATATCCATCATTGTAATGAAGCGAAATTTCTGTGATTATGTCGTCTTTCTCTCCATAGATATGGACAGGTTCTTCTGGAACGACATTCTTTTTTTCATCAATATATTTTACAAAGTGATTTATACCACCTTCAAATTTGAAGACAGACTCTTTAGGATTTTCGCTTCTTTCATCACGCAGAACTATTGTTATTCCGCTGTTAAGAAAAGCAAGCTCTCTAAGCCTGTTCGCAAGAACATCAAAGCTATATTCTGTTGTTTCTGTGAATATTGTAGAATCGGCTTTCCATCGGATTGTTGTTCCTCGTTTATCGGTTGTACCATCTTCGGTAACTGGTGTTACAGGAGTTCCTCTCTCATACTTTTGTACGTATTTCTTACCTTCACGGCAAACAACAGCTTCCATCCAATCTGAAAGAGCGTTTACACATGAAACACCAACACCATGAAGACCACCAGAAACTTTGTAAGAGCCTTTATCAAATTTGCCGCCGGCATGAAGTCTTGTAAGAACAAGCTCCAAGGCACTTATTCCTTCTGTTGGATGAATATCTACAGGAATACCACGTCCGTTATCTTCTACGCGGACAATATCGTCTTTTTCGAGCGTGACAAAGATACTGTCGCATTGTCCTTGCATAGCTTCGTCTATAGAGTTGTCTACAACTTCATAAACAAGATGATGCAATCCATCGGGTCCAGTGGAACCGATATACATACCAGGACGCTTACGAACAGCTTCCAGACCTTTTAAAACTTGAATATTTGTGGCTGAATATGAGGCACTCATTCATACCCCTCAATATGAATATGGCAACTTGCAAATTGCTATAGGCGAGTATAAACGGATTGAAAAAAAAAGTAAAGGCAGAGTATAATTATGGAATGTCAGATTTTAAACTGTTTTGGGAAGAAGCTGTAAAAGTCCTTTATTCAGAATATGAAAACCAAAATCGTGCAGATGAATTCAATCTGTGGATTAACGCGATTGATTATGTAGATTCTCATGATTCAGTTGTTTTTGTTTCTGTGCCTTCAACTTTTTTTAAAGAACAATTAATCAGACGTGGCGATATTACAAAACTTCAGAGCATTATTTATAACCTTTCCGGACAGAATATAAAGTTTGAATTCAAGATTAAACCAAAAGATTCAAATCCATCTTCTTCAAAAAATAACAATCGAAATCAACCAATTATTGAGACTCCTGACAAAAAAGATGGTCCTGTTGTTGTACCAAACAAAAACAAAGACAAGCAACATCCTCAACTTTCAGAAAGATACAGTTTTGCGAACTTTGTTTATGGTGACAATTCTGTTTTTGCTTATAATGCAGCACTTGCCGTCGCCAAAAATCCTGGAAAAGCATATAACCCTGTTTTGCTTTATGGTGGAGTTGGTCTTGGAAAAACACATCTTATGCAGGCAATTGGAAATTATGCTTGGAAAGAATCGAATGCAAAGATTATTTATATCACTGCAGAAAACTTTACGAACGAGTTTATAAAAGCACTTGGTCAAGGACAAACTGCTATATCAAAGTTTAAGGACAAATATCGTTCTGTAGATATTCTTCTTATTGACGATATTCATTTTCTTCAGAAAAAAGACGGAACACAAGAAGAATTATTCCATACATTCAATGCTCTTTATGATTCAAATAAACAAATTGTTTTTACATGCGACCGTCCTGTTTCTGAACTTAAGAATCTTTCTGACAGGCTTCGTTCTCGCTTTGAACGCGGATTGAATGTGGATCTTCAACCACCAGATTATGAAACAAGACGTGCTATTGTTGAAAAGAAACTTGAAGAAAACAAAAAATCTCTTTCTCCAGAAATTATAGATTTTATTGCTCATAATATCGCTTCTAATGTACGTGATCTTGAAGCAGCAATAGTAAAAATTGTCGCCTATAATGAGCTTATAAACAAAAAAGACATTTCAATAGAAACTGCCGGTCAACTTTTACGTGATGTAATTAGTTCACCCAAACAGTCAAATTTAAGCATAGATACTATTATAAAAGTAATTGCAGAAGAATACGGACTTTCTTCATCAGATGTTAAAGGTAAAAAAAGAACAAAAAATGTTATCATGCCAAGACAAATTGCTATGTATATAGCAAGAGAGATAACAGAGTTTTCAACTACAGAGATAGGAGCAGAATTCGGTAGAGATCACACAACTGTTGTACATTCATGCCAGAAAATTGAAGAAGCAATTCAAGCTGATTCTAAATTTGACAGTAAGATTCAACTTCTTATTCGAAAAGTCAAAGATTATAAAAAATCTATTTAGACATCCTGTGCAAAGTATGTTAAAATAGTGTGAACTTAATGTGCGTATTTTTACTTTATGTGTACATGTGAATATTTAAAACACGAAACACTATAGTTTATTACTTACGCATTTTTTTATAATTTCATAAATTACAATAGTTATTAAGATATTAACAAATCTTATTATTATTATTGTTTTTTAAATATATAGATTATTATAATGCATTATAAATCTCTCATAGATTTTAATATGCATTAAAAAAGGAGATACTCATGAAATTCACTTTTGATCGTGATGCAATGCTTAAAGAAATTGGAATTGCACAGGAAATAATCTCTACAAAGAACACTCTTTCAATTCTTTCAAATGTTCTTTTTACTGCAGAAAACGATACACTTACAATAAAAGCAACTGATATAAAAGTTAATTTTGAAACTAAACTTCCTGTAGATATTGAAGAAGAAGGAACAACTACAATTTTCTGTGATAAGTTCATAAGTATTCTTAACTCTATTCCTTCTGGCGATATCGAGTTCAATCAAAAAGATTCTAATGTTGTTATTAAACCAATTACAAAGAAAGTTCAGTTCAAATTAAAGAGCATGGCAAGTGATAAATTCCCAGAATTTGCTTCAGCTGAGAATGTTCCTTATTTTGAAATCCCGATAAAAGAATTCAAAAATATGATTACTCAGACAATTTTTGCTGTTTCTGACGATGAAACACGTTTCTTTATGAACGGTGTTTATTTTGAGAAAAAAGACGATAATCTTAATCTTGTTGCAACAGATGGAAGAAGACTTGCTTTCTCTTCAAAACCATTATGTCAGGGAATAAGTGATTTTTCTTCAGCTATTGTACCGCCTAAGATTTTAAATATCATTCTTAAAAGAGCTCCTTCTGAAGGATTCATTTCTATTGCAATTGTAGACAAAGTTATTTTTATTAAATTCGGTAACTATCAGTTTACATCAGTTCTTATTGATGGCCAGTTCCCTAACTATATGAGAGTTATTCCAGAAAAACAGTCATTCTATTTTACAGTTGACAAAAAAGATATTCAGGAAGCTCTTCATAGAGTTGGTCTTCTTATTGATAAAAAATCTCAGCGTATTTATTTTGAAGTTAAACCAGGTGTTCTTGTCATCAGTTCACAGGAATCTGAGCTTGGTATAGCAAAAGAAGAAATTCCATGCAGATACGATGGCGAAGAAGTGAATATAGCTCTTAATTATGTTTATATTGACGAGCCATTAAAAGTGACAGAAAGCGATAAAGTATGCTTTGAGTTCACAGAAAAAATGAGAGCTATAACAATGAGACCAGAACCAGCATCTGATTACTTCCACATAATAATGCCAATGCAGATGGAGTAAAGAATCGGTTGCCGTTTTTATCGCTATCAGTTGTAAACTTCAGGAATCTTGATTTCGATACAATAAACCTCCTTGGTAAGGAGGTTTATTTTGTAGGAGAGAATGGTCAAGGAAAAAGTAATATTCTTGAAGCAATATATATGTCTTCTTATGCCTCATCATTTAGGACAAGAAATGAAAATGAGATTATAAAAGAAGGCTTTGATTCATATTCAGTAAAAGGGTTTTTTAAAGAAAACAGCGAGAAAACTGACATTATTAAGGTCACATATTCTGATTCAAAAAAAGTAATAGAAAAGAACAATAAAAAAATAAAAGACAGAAAAGAACTATTAAATACAATTCCTTGCGTCTTATTTTGTCATGATGATTTAGATTTTGCAGTCGGTGAACCCGAACGTAGACGATTTTTTATAGATCAATCGCTTTCAATGTATGATGAAAAGTATTTAGACACTCTTAGAAGATATCGTCACATATTGAAATGCAGAAATTCCGTTCTTAAAGAACAAACTCTAAAAAAAGAAAACAATCGCGAAATGATAGAGCTGTATAATCCTTCTCTAATAACAGAAGGATTAACGATTCAAAAGAAACGACGTCATGCAATAAGTCAGTTTAACAGGATTTTTGGACAAATATATTTTGATGTTACAGGAATAGACAATGTATCTATTTTTTATGATCCTTCATGGAAGAGTTATGAAGAAAGTGAAATATCAGAATTGATGATACAAAAATATGAGACTGACAAAGTAATGAATACAACTGTATATGGTCCTCATAGAGACAGAATAAAGTTTGTTCGAAACAAGCAGCCTTTTATTCCGACAGCTTCTACAGGACAAAGAAGACTTTCTGCATTGATTCTTAGAGTGGCACAAGCAGCATATTACACAGAAATAACAGAAAAAAAACCCGTGCTTCTGATGGATGATGTTTTTCTTGAACTGGATCCAGATAAACGAGAAAAAATAATTTCTCTTTTACCTGAATATGATCAAATGTTTTGTACCTTTTTGCCAGGAGAACCATACGAACGGTATATGCATAATACAACAAAAGTATTAAAAATAGATAAGGGAAAATGGTATGAATGATTCTTTCAGTAGTGTAAAAGATCTAGTAAATACATATTTTGAAAATATTTCAGAGACAAATAAGAATGTCGCAAAAGTTGTATCATCTTGGCGAGGAATATTACATCAATTAAATAATAAAAATAGACAGCAAGACACAAAAAGAGTAGATATTGGAAGTCAGCTTGCAGATCATAGTAAAATAATAGAATTCAAAAATGGTACATTGTTTGTGGAAACTGACCATCCTACACGGATTCAGTTATTTCAATTCTATAAAGATTATATTTTAGGCGAACTCAAAAAAAAATATCCGGAATTGAAGATACAAAACCTTTCTTTTTTTATTGGAAAACAAAAAAAAGAAGTTTCAGAAACATTACGCGATGTTACATCCGAAGAACTGGATAAAGCAATTGAAAAAAGAACAGCAAATTATAAAGAAGAAGTAATAGAACAACCAAAAGAAATTCCAGAGAACATAAAAAAAATGTTTGAAGGCTTTTTTGATTAACCTAACTTTTTGAATGCTCTATTGATAAAACCACCCCTTTTTATTACAATTTCTGCCTATGAAAGCGTCACAAACATTAATTTCTACATTGAGAGATTCTCCGTCAGATGCAGTTATTGCAAGCCATCAGCTTATGATGCGCGCGGGATTAATCCGTAAGCTTGGAAACGGCTTATATTCATACATGCCGTTGGGACTTAGAGCGTTCAGAAAAGTCGAGAATATAATCAGGGAAGAGCTTGATAAAGCAGGCCTTCTTGAAATGAAGCCGACAGTTATTGTGCCAGGTGATATTTGGAAAGAAAGTGGCCGTTGGAACACAATGGGCGAGGAAATGCTTAAACCTGTCACAAGAGGTGGCCAGGATATGGTCGTAAGCCCGACAGCAGAAGAGGCATTCACTGCTCTTATCCGCGATGGTCTTACAAGTTACAAGCAGCTTCCTATAATTGCATATCAGATAAACACAAAATACCGCGATGAAATTCGCCCACGTTACGGTGTTATGCGCGGCCGTGAGTTCACAATGATGGATGCGTATTCTTTCGATGCAGACCAGGCTTCGCTTGATGCATCTTACGAAAAGTGTGCTGAAGCATATAGAAAAATATTCAAGAGGATGGGACTTTCTACAATCTCTGTAAAAGCGGATACTGGCGCGATGGGCGGTTCCGGTTCCGAAGAGTTTATGGTTGAAAGCGAAGTCGGTGACGATACGCTGATTCTTTGCCCGAAATGTGGTTATGCTGCGAACGTTGAAAAAGCTTCTTGCAAAGACGATGTTGCTCTTGATAAAGACGGAAATCCGCAGAAGCCAACGACGCTTGCCGTTGAGGAAATTCCGACTCCAGATGTAAAGACGATAGATGACCTTGCGAAGTTCCTTAACACAACGCCGCAAGCTTTTATAAAGACGCTTATCTACAAAGTTGAAAACTGTGCGCTCGATTTGTCATCTGTTGAGTGCTGCAAAAACCTTAAAAAAGAAAAAACAGAATCAGGCAGCTTCTATTATCCAGAAGCATTTGTCGCTGTTTGTATTCGTGGCGATTTAGACGTTAACGAAGCAAAGCTTGCGGCTACACTTAAGGCGAGCGGCGTTGAGCTTGCTGCTGACGAGGATGTTGTTCGCATTACTGATGCGCCTGTTGGTTTTGCCGGCCCTGTAAAAATGGTAAAAGCTCCTGTTATTGCGGACAAGTCTGTTATGACAATGCACGACACTGTAACAGGCGGACTTAAGAAGGACGTTCACTTTATCCACGTTGAGCCGGGCAGAGACTTTACTCCGTTTATGGTTACGGATGTGCGCACTGTAGTTCCTGGCGACAAATGCCCGGACTGCGGCGCGGAGTTCTACTCTAAGAAAGGAAATGAGCTTGGACATATCTTCAAGCTTGGCGACAAATACACAAAGTCGATGAACGTGACGTACCTTGATGAGAACGGCAAGCTCCAGACACCGATTATGGGTTGCTACGGTATTGGTGTGGACAGGACGCTCGCTTCGATTATTGAAGAGCACCACGACAAAGATGGCATTTGCTGGACGATGAGCACGGCTCCGTATCAGGTAGCGGTTGTTCCGGTTAAGTACGAAGGTGCGATGAAAGAGAACGCTGACAATATTTACGAAGAACTTACTGCAAAAGGCATAGAAGTTCTTCTTGACGACAGAAACGAGCGTCCTGGTGTAAAATTCAAGGATGCTGACCTTATCGGATTCCCTGTAAGAGTTGTCGTTGGCGAAAAGAATTTGCCGAACGTAGAGCTTAAACTGCGTAACGAAGCCGAACCGACACTTGTACCTGCAAGCGAAGTTGCTGAAAAAGTAGCAGAAATCGTTAGAAAAGAGCTCGAAGAACTTTCTAAGTAACTTTTGGGAAAGTATCGTGGTTTTTGCTATTGGAACTACGGAGGAAATATGCTTAAAAAAAATTGTGTATTAATGCTTATTTTAGCAAGTCTTTGTGTAGGACTTTTCGCCGTTCCAGGTATAAAACCGCTTGTTCCAGATGTTTCCGGCCAGTTTGTCTATTACAGAGATTATACGTTCCCGAATGAAGCTTATATCGGAATTCTTCATTATGACGAAGGAACTTATGCTGTTCGCTTTTATTCTTGTGAAAAAGGAAAAACTTTAAAAGATATAACAATTTACGTTACGATGAACACAGCCGCCGATTATATCGATTTAACAGGCGAAAAGATTGTCGGAACTACAGGTAATCAAAATATAGATATTCTTAATTATCTTCATGATTTTTTGTATGAGTTTGCTGGAAGAAGAAAAAAGCTAAATGATAGAGATTTTTCAGACTCCGTGATTGTTTACGATGATTATCCGCAATTCGGTGGTTCGGTAAAAATTGAGTACGATTTTTATATCCCGATATTCAACGTTTTTAACATTCAATCTGAAAGCGGAGAAATGCTTTTTGAAGCTGTTTGTACGGGGACTTTAACTTCAAGTAACGATAAAGTATTTTCTGATTTCAAAGGCATTAAACATGCTGATATTTCAGCGGCCCGTACTGTTTCTAGTGACTTACCATCTGGCGAATGGGAAGAAGTAGACGACAATCTGTGGCTTTTTGGAGACAACGCAATTTTCACAAAGCTTTATATGGCATGTGATGAGGCGAATTTCCTTGCAAAGAATGGATATACATTTTTGCAATATTATACATGCAGTCTTCTTTCTTCAAATGATTATTTGTATGTTTTGTTAGACGATGCTGATATCTTAATTGATGAAGAATCTTTGCTTTTTGTCTATGAAACATATGATATTGAATCAGGCTCCAGCCTTAAAACAATAAAACGCTTTTCAAAAATAGATTCTACTTTGTTTGATGAAGTAGAAGAAAACTGCACTTATTTCATGCTTTCAGAGATTATAGCTGAGCCTGTTTTTTTCAGTGAATACGAAGATTACTTGCTTTCTGTAATAACAGAAGACTAATTTAATGAAACGACGCTATAGAAAGAGGCGCTCCAATAAACACACCTTCCAAGCCCAAATAATCCATTTTTTCGCCTTCAATAAGGAATTGTACATTGTCTATGTTGCTAAAAGCAGTGGCAGTGTAAACTATTTGCATTAGCTGACCGTAGTAGCCTTCAACCCCATACTGATTAAAGCGGAAGGCATCGCTGAAATTGATAGAGGCGGTTCCGTTTTTAACAGAAGCCCCAAGCAGTTTTGTTCCTTGTGGAATGAGCGAAATATAGCCTTTTTCAATTTCATCGATATTTGGACCGTCAAGTAAAGCTGTTATAGCAGCTGTCAAAGGCGTATTTGTCTTAGTGATTGTACGTACAGACTCTTTGCGCAGAACGGAACCGTCGTTATCAATTTGGATGAAGAAAAGATGCTGTTTCATTTGGGAGGAGGCAGCCGGCGCCGGAGTTTCCGGCACTGTTGCCGCCGTTTTGCCTGCAGAACTTGAGCTTGTGGACGTGTTGCTATTGTTAGCCGAGGCTGCGGCAGAACTATTTGAAGCCGATGCATTCTGAGTTGTATTTGTAGTAACCGTAGAAGCAGAAGTATTTTGAGTTTGGTTTTGTGTTACGCTTTGGGCGGCAACAGAGGTTTCGGAAGAAACCGCCGGCTGCCCTGAAGAAACGGTTGCTTGTCCAGAAACAGCATTAAGAACAACGATTTGCGGTTCGTTTTCTGTCGTTTCTTGGGAACTTTCCAATTCAGCTATAGGTTTATTTGTATCGTCGGAAGGATGGTTCACAATGAATTCAGGCTCCGTTCCAAATACTTTTGAAAAGAAACCAGTTGTTTGTAAAACGGAGAATATGCGGTTTTTATTCACGAGGAAAAGAATAAGAAGAATTAATGCAAAAACAATCCAGAATATAGCCGATACTCCGGGATATTTCTTTTTTTTGTTTTTTTCGGACATGGAAATAAGTATAAAACAAGAGAATGTATTTGTACAGATAGACAAGGCATTTGACAGCTCTTGATAGCCCTGTTATATTTCATTTGTGAATACTTATACTGGAATCCCTGTTTCATCAGGTATAGGAATTGGTGAAGTTTGTTTAATTGAAAACAAAGAAATAACAATTCCTTGCTACAAAATATCTTCCGCAGAAAAACAAGTAGGTTGGGAAAAATTTGAGAAAGCAAGAAATGATTCTATAAATTTGCTGACCGAACAATTAACTAATTCTGATAAAGAGCAGTCAGAAATTTTTCAAACACATCTTATGATGCTTTCTGACCCTGAGTTTATAAAGGAAGTAAAAAGTGTTTATGATGCTGGTGAATATAACATAGAATATATCCTTAATAACAAAATAAAAGAATTTGCCGAAAGACTTAAGGCTTCTGGAAATGATTATCTTATAGAGCGTGCAGAAGATATTATCGATGCATACGACAGAGTTTTCCGCTTACTCCAAGGGATTGTTTCACGTTCGCTCGATACTGTACAAGCCGGATGTGTTGTCGTTGCAGAAAGCCTTAAACCTTCTGATGCACTTGCTATTTCAAAGAAAAATGTTTCTGCTATTGTAACGCATGAAGGCGGAACGACAAGCCATCTGGCAATTCTCGCCCGTTCATATGGCATTCCATATGTTTCTGGTGTTTCCGATGTAATTTCATCATTAAAAGACGGCACTCTACTTATTGTCGATGGTAATACTGGTGTGGCTATTTCTGCGCCAGATGAAAAAACAGAAAATGAATATCGACAGAAATTACTTGAAGAAAATGCCCAAAAAAAGAAGCTTAAACAACTGACAAAAAAACGAGCGGAAACAAAAGACGGAAAACAAATAGAACTTTTTGCGAACATAAGCAATCCAGAAGAAGCAGAACTTGCATATAAATCTGGCGCAGATGGAATAGGCCTTTTCCGTACAGAATTCTTTTTTATGAATAGAAAAAAACTTTCGGAAGAAGAACAGTACGAAGCGTATTCAAAAGTTCTTAAAGATATGAAGGGTAAACCTGTCGTTATACGCACTATAGATGCAGGCGGTGACAAGGTACTTAAAGGCGATGATTTTTCTGCTTTGGAAGCAGAAGCTGATGTTGAAAAAAATCCACTTTTGGGTTGGCGGGCAGTCCGTTTTTGTCTTGACAATACAGCCGTTTTTAAAACTCAGCTTAAAGCATTGCTTCGAGCAGGAGTAAACAGCAAAGGGGATGAAGGTTCGACAAATAGTTTGCGTATATTGATACCAATGATTTCTGGAACAGAAGAATTGGAAAAAACGCTTTCTTTGATAAATGAAGCAAAAAAAGACCTTGCTGCTGAAAACAAAGAATATGCGGATAACATACTTGTAGGAATAATGGTAGAAATTCCTGCCGCTGCGGTCACTGCGGATGATTTGGCAAAAAAATGCAAGTTTTTTTCTATCGGAACAAACGACCTTACGCAGTATACAATATGTGTCGACAGAGAAAATGCAAAAGTTGCCACTTTATACAACGAGTTTCATCCAGCTGTAATTCAGTTGATTAAAAACACAGTAGAAGCGGCGTTCAGGGCAAATATCCCTGTTTCTGTATGTGGTGAGCTTGCAGGAAAACAAGAAGGAGCATTCCTTTTGTACGGATTGGGTGTAAGAAAATTCAGCGCTTCAATTTCTGTACTTAATGGGTTAAAAGAAATGTTCTCATTGTTCACCGAAGAAGAGATATATGAAGTTGCTGCAAAAGCGGTTTCTTTTAGGAATGCGGCAAAAACGGAAGAATATATAGCAAATACATTGAAGGCACGGATGTAAATGAGCAAAAAAAACAAAGAAGAATATATTGAAGAGATGGCTGAAGAAATAACAACCTCAGAAGAATCAACTGGTTTTGATTCATCGAAAAAGTATATAAACCTTCCGCTTGTAGTAATTGCAGGTCGACCAAATGTCGGTAAATCAACGCTTTTTAATCGTTTTCTGCATAAACGACGGGCAATAACAGACCCTACTCCCGGCGTTACGCGCGACCCCATAAAAGAACAGGCTTTTATTAACGGAATGCCCGTTATGCTTATGGACACAGGCGGTTTCAAACTGGAGCGCGAAACTGGTTCAATTGAAGCGGAGCTTGATGAGCTTGTCGTGCAGAAAACGATAGAAACTTTCAAAAAAGCAGACCTTATTTTGCTTTTGTTCGATGCTGAGAAAATCACTGGTGAAGATGAGGAGCTTGTCGCGCTTTTGCGGCCGCACTGGAATAAGCTCGTAGCTGTAATAAACAAGACGGAAGGTGGCAGAAAAGAAGAGGATGCTTGGAATTATCTTCAGTTCGGCTTTGAGAAGCTTATTATGATTTCTGCGGAGCATGGCGATCATCTTCCGGAATTGATGGATGAGATTACTAGCCGCCTTGATTTTTCCAAAGTAGAGGAAGGCGAGGAAATCCAGCAGATAAAAATTGCTATAATGGGTAAGCCGAACACTGGAAAATCAACGCTTTCGAACCTTTTGACGCATACAGAATCGTCTATTGTGAGCGATTATGCCGGAACAACCCGTGATGTTGTTGAAGGAAGTTTCACGTACAAAAACAGGCATTTTCAAGTTTTGGACACTGCCGGCATAAGGCGTAAGGCGAAAGTCAAAGAAGATGTTGAGTATTATTCGGTAACGCGCGCAATAAAGACGCTTGACCGCACAGATATCGTGTTTTATATGATAGACGCGAACGATGGGCTTACTGAACAGGATAAAAAGCTTATAGGGCTTGCCCATGAAAGAGGGCGCGGGATTATTTTTATCTTGAACAAGTGGGATACGCAGAATCAGGAAAAGAAAACGTTCCGAAAAGCCGAAAATGATATAAAGATAATGTTCGGTCATATGGAGTATGCGCCGGTTGTGGCAATCTCCGCAAAAGAAAACACCGGAATTGCTGTATTGATGAATACAGCTATGGAGCTTTACAATCAGCTTACACGGAAAATAGAAACAGGTGCGTTGAACAATGCGCTTAAAAGCTGGATAGCCGCATATCCACCGCCAGCAAGCCGCAGTGCGAATTTCAAAATGCGCTATATCGTACAGACAGGTACAAATCCTGTTTCGTTTTTGATTTTTGCGACAAGACCGGAAGTAGTGCAGCAAAGTTATCTTTCATATATAAAAAACAAGGTTAGAAGCGATTTAGGCTTTGATAAAATACCGGTGATTGTTGAAATGAAAGCAAGCCGGAAAAAATGGGAGCAGCGCGAAAAGTAATGGCATTATTCAGTATCGGTGAAGTTGAGAAAATAACAGGCGTAAAGGCTCATATTCTAAGGTATTGGGAAGAAGTAGTACCGTCAATAACTCCGCAAAAAGATATTGGTGGACGCAGAACTTACTCAATTCGAGAAGTTCAGATAATCATGCGGCTTCGTTACCTTATTCAGAAAAAAAAGTATTCCATAGAGGGAGCTAGAAACCAGATAATTGCCGAAACTGATAAACCGGAAAGCGTTGTAAATATTCTTCAACAAATAAATGAAATACGTTCCGAATTACTTTATATGTTCAAAGCCGTGCAGAATACTAAAAGGTAAGTATACACGATGAAAACCCACCTTTTTGAAACGATTCCAGATGAATCTATAAAGATACTGGAAAGATTTGATTTGTTACTACAGGATATAAAGCCACTCAACAGTAAGCAGCTTGCCCATCTGCCAGAAAACATACGGGAATTGTCTCATTTGCTTACAGACGAAAGAAGTTCACGCCGTATGGGATATATGAACTCGACCGTGTTTCTTGCGGCGTATACACGGTATTTTATGTGGTGGAACTTAGTCCGCCTTTCGCCTGTGTTTAGCGGGTTTTATAAAAACGAAGACACAAAAGCAGTTTTTTCCGCCCTAACGGACGATTCCGTGTTGCTGGACATAGGTTCAGGCCCGCTGACTGTTCCCGTTGCGTTATGGCTCGCCGCTCCGGAACTTAGAACAAAAAAACTGACGTTTTACTGTCTTGATTATTCGCAAACAGCACTTGCTTTAGGTGAAGAAATTCTTCTTTCCGTAGCGGCGAAAACAGCTGCAGCGACTCCAGACCAAAAGCTTTGGCAGATTGTCCGCGTAAAAGGTGCAATGGGAACTGCAATAAAGCGAAAGGCGGACGTTGTTTTTTGCGCGAATATGTTTAATGAGCTTTTTTGGGATACGCCGCAGCCGCTTGAACAAGTTTCTAAGAAATATGCCGGAGAGTTGCTTCCGTACTTAAAAGAAAAGGCTTCTGTTTTTGTAGCAGAGCCTGGCGTTCCTCGTGCCGCGCGGTTTGTTTCTTTGCTTCGGGACAGCCTTATGAGAAAAGGGTTTATGCCGCTTTCACCTTGTCCGCATGCGGGTGTTTGCCCAATGGACGGTAGGAAAGGCGGAAAATGGTGCCACTTTACGTTGCTCACGGACGAAGCGGATGCTCCAGAAAAATTGCTGAAAATTTCCGCTTCTGCTGGAATCCCAAAAGACAGGGCTTCTTTGTCGTTTATTTTCGCTTCGTCAGCGGTCGGTGCGGTTAAAGCAGGTGTGGATGGATTAAAAGTTCGTGTTGTGTCTGATTCTATACGCTTGGGTAAGACAGGCGAAGCACAGGGAAGCTCCGGTAGATACGCTTGTAGCGAAGCTGGTTTGGCGTTAGTGGTTGCGCCAGAAAAAGCTTTTTCATCCGGCGATATGCTTGAAACAGCGATTACTCCAGAAAAGGCAAAAAAATTACCGCGCGATAGGAAATCAGGCGCGGTAAAAATCGAGCTGTAAGAGCTGTAAATAAGTATTAGAATTACTCTACGTACATCGCTTTTATTTGCTTTTCGTAGATTTCCGTTATCTTGTAGCGCATAATTTCTTGCTTTGCAGAAAGTTCCACGCCAACTTCGAACGGTTTTTCGAGCAACGTGAACTTAGAAATGCGCTCGAACGGCTTGAATCCGTTTTTGCTGCTTACAAGCGACTGAACTTCGGATTCAATAAGCTTTATAATTTCTTTCTTTGTAAGCAAATCTGAATACTGGTCATAAGCAACGTAATTCTCGCGCGCATACACGATAAGCTCGTCTTTCGAAGGAATTATGAGCGCCGTCAGCATTTTTTCATCCTGTCC
>JAEEGI010003945.1_pt1 | contig 35042 bp, 27 predicted proteins | sample 8958751 | NCBI WGS metagenome assembly JAEEGI01 (sample SAMN16246545, study PRJNA631951) | gut metagenome | biome: gut microbiome; feature: rumen; material: KS-attached | host: Bos | place: Iran: Karaj | collected 2018-10
CCGGCTTCGTCATACTCGACGGTTACTTGGGATTTGCCATCGGGACGAAGATACGGAAGCGTTCCGTTCTTACGAACCTCGGCAAGCTTTCTGGTCAGGCGATGCGCAAGACTAATCGGCATCGGCATATACTCTGCGGTCTCGTTGGTAGCGTAACCGAACATCATACCCTGGTCACCGGCTCCGATAGCGGCGATGTCCTCCTCGGCCATCTCGCCGGTCTTCGCCTCAAGCGCTTTGTCAACGCCCATCGCGATGTCCTTCGACTGCTCGTCCAAAGCAACGATAACGCCGCACGTGTCGGCGTCGAAACCGTATTTGGCACGGTCGTAACCGATTTCGCGAACCGTGTCACGAACCACCTTTTGAATATCGACATATCCTTCGCTCGTAACCTCACCCATGACCAGCACAAGACCGGTTGTAATAGCGGTCTCACATGCCACACGGCTCATCGGGTCCTGGCGAATCAGTTCATCCAGAATCGCGTCGCTGATCTGATCACAAATCTTATCGGGATGCCCCTCCGTGACGGATTCCGACGTGAACAATCTTTTTTCCATGATAGCTATACCTTCTTAAGCAAATTTATTCTTTCTACGACCGGGAGTTACGGTCTGACGCTCAATTGTTGCGCCCAAAGCGCGAAGCTTCTCGTCGAAGTTTTCATAGCCGCGCTCGATATACTCGATATCGGTCACGGTGCTCTTTCCTTCCGTTGCAAGCGCTGCGATTGTAAGAGCCGCGCCGGCGCGAAGGTCCGGAGTCTTTAAGATTGCCGGAGAGCTCTTCTCGATGCCCTCAATCATGGCAACGGAGCTTTCCACCTTGATGACCGCGCCCATCTTACGAAGCTCGCCCACATATTTGAAGCGGCTCTCGAAGATCGTCTCGTGAATGTAGCTCGTTCCCTCGGCAAGCATCAGAATTGCTGCCATCTGCGGCTGCATGTCGGTCGGGAAACCGGGATACACGCGCGTCTTAACGGTGCTGCCGGTCAGCCGGTGGCTGCAGCAGACACGCACGGAATCATCATATTCATTGACCTCTGCGCCGACTTCCACGAGCTTCGCGGAAATCGCCTCAAGGTGCTTCGGGATGACATTTTTCAGAAGAATGTCGCCGCGGGTTGCTGCCGCGAGACACATGAACGTTCCGGCCTCAATCTGGTCGGGAATGATTGAATACGTATTGCCGTGGAGCTTCTGCACGCCGCGGATACGGATGACGTCGGTACCGGCGCCCTTGATGTTCGCGCCGAGGCTGTTCAGGAAGTTCGCCACGTCAACGATGTGCGGCTCCTTGGCCACGTTCTCGATAATGGTCTGGCCCTCGGCCATGGCGGCTGCCATCATGATGTTAATCGTGGCACCGACGCTGACGATATCGAGGAAGATGTGACTGCCCTTCAAATGATTCGCCTTAGCGTGGACAAATCCGTTCTCGGTCGTCACGGTCGCACCGAGTGCCCGGAAGCCCTTCAAATGCTGGTCAATGGGACGCGCTCCGATGTCGCAGCCGCCCGGTAAAGCTACCGTAGCGTTGCCTCTCTTTCCGAGAAGCGCTCCGAGCAGGTAGTAGGAAGCGCGGATTTTCTGAATGTAATCATAATCGACAAGCTCGGAATGAATCGTCGATCCGTTAATGCGGACGGTGTGCCGATCCACCCGCTCCACAACGGCTCCGATAGCGGAAATCGCCTCCAAAAGCACGTTGATGTCGCTTACATCCGGAAGGTTTTCGATGGTCACCGTTTCGTCGCACATGATCGCGCCCGCCAGAATGCCGAGGGCTGCGTTCTTGGCGCCGCTGATGGTCACCTCACCCGCAAGGGATTTACCTCCGTAGATTACGTATTGTTCCATATTTTGTCCTCCGATTGACTCTGCCGCGGCAAAGCCTTCTTAATAATCTCCCTTTCGGGGTCGGTCTATCGGTCGGAAAGCATTCCGCGAAGCGCTCTTTCAATCGCTTCGTCATCTTCGCGAAGCATTGCGTCCAAAGCCTGTGCCGTCAGGTCCGCATGAACCTTCGTCGGCTCTTTCGAGACTTCGTCAACCTCAGGTGTGCCATTTTCCATCTCATCGGCAACTGCGGCTGCAATGTTTGCGGAAATATCAAGAAAATCATCGTCCGTCTTCACCTCAGGAATCGGTGCTTCCTCGGTGCTTTCGGGCTCTTTCTCCGTGAAGAAACTCAGCTGGCCGTCCTCTTCGGAGTCCGTGAAAAATGCCATCTGTCCGTTCTCTTCCGGATTCTCGCCGAGCGACTTCTCAACCGAAGCGGAGAGGCTCTTTAGGAAGGCTTCCTTGTCCTCCTCGGTATCGGCGGCAGCATCCGTGGCAAATGCGACAGGGGCCTCGCTCACAGCGTCTGTATTATCGCTCTCAGCTGCATCTTCGGCAGCGAGATCGTCTTCCTCAAGTTCTTCCTCTTCGAGCTCTTCCTCGTCAAGGGTTTCGGGTTCATCGCCCGAAGCTTCTTCGGGCTCAAGCGCTTCCTCGTAGTCCTGCTCGAGCGCCTCGGTCTCTATGTTGGATTCCTCCACGGGGTTCGCGGCGGAATTGAAAGCGTCTTCATCGAAAAAGAAATCGTCCGTCTTCGGAGCGGCCGGTTTGGAGTCTGCCGTGCTGTAAGAACTCGGCAGCGTTACCAGAGTCGGAACAGCGTCCTGGTTGTCCCACGAGGAGCGGCTCACATGCTTCTCCTCCGGGAAGAAATCGTGCAGCACGATATCGTCATCGTCGTCATCCTGCAGCTTCGCCTTCATGACGGCAACGGTCACCAGATCGTCCGCGCCGAAATCCTCCGGCAGGTTAATCGGAGTCGTCGCGTCCTCCGGGATGGTGGGGGTAGCAGTCTCGTCGGTCGCCTCGGTAGGTTCATCGGCGGCTTCTTTGGGCTCTTCAAAGAAGAAGTCGGGAGCAGTGGTCTCGTTGGCAGGTTCTGCTACATCAGCAGTTTCGTTTTCGGTATCCTCTCCCAGGATTTCAGCCTCGGCGGAGAGGTCGTCAGTTTCCGCGGAAACTTCTTCTGCGTCTGCAGAGAGATCCTCTGCGTCTGCGGATTCTTCTGTGTCAGAGGAAAGGTCTTCCGCCGCATCGGATGATTCCTCAGCCTCATCGGAGACTTCCTCGGTCTCGTCAGCGAATTTAATATCTACAACGGCTTCTTCGTCGATTTCTTCAGAAGTCTCTTCGTCTGCTTCTTCAGAAGCTTCTTCGTCGAAGAATCCTACGTCAGCTTCGTCGGCCACTTCTCCCGCGGTCTCTTCAACCGTACCGGGAAGACGAATATCCTCGACGGCCTCGATATCTTCCTCGGCCGACTCGGCAGTTTCTTCAGTATCAGCCGCATACGTATCGGTCGTTTCGTCATTTGCCACGGCGGGCTCAACAGCCGCTTCGTTCTCGGCGGCTTCCTCTGCTGCGCGGCGGTCCTCGTCAATCGTCTCGGACACAGCCTCGCGAAGAGCAGCGGAAAGATTGAAGGGCGCGTCTTCAACAGCCTCGGGCTGTGGAGCTGGCTCCTTCACGGAAGCGGCAATCACAGGCACATCCGAAGGCTCGTCATCGTCATAGTAATGCTCCTCGCGGCGCGGTCTCGCCTCGGGAAGGGTAACGCTGACGCCTTTTTCAGCGCAGGCGCCGAGCAATATATGGGCTTTGGCCGCCGAATCGGTGCCGGCAAACCAAAGAAGGATGTCCTTGCATTCCTGGGCGCTCTTCTCGTAATCGCCCATCTTGTAATATGCCTTCGCAAGCTCCAGCCCCCAAACATCGGTATAGTCCTCGTCCTTAAGCTTCTTGAGGCTCTTCACCAGGTACTCCGGACCCTTGCCGAGCATCGCGTCCACGCGGTAACGGTAGATCAGCCGCTCCGGATTTTCGGGCTCAAGCTTGCGGAATTCGCGGATGTAAACCTCCGCTTCCTCCGGCGAATTGGTCTTCAGGCAAAGCTCAATCAGACCCACCAAAACCTTGTGCGTCTGAGCATGATTGTGCATTTCAACATAGATGCTCTTTGCGTCCTCATAGCGGCGCTTTTTGAGAAATGCGTTAGACAGCGTCATCAGGTCTCTGACCGAGGTAATCTTCTCCGGATTCACCTTCTCGGCGATACGCACCGCCGCGTCGTAATCCCCTGATTTCATGTATTCTTTGATCGCATTTATCTTAGATGTTGTGGTTAAAAGCATGGTCGATGGCTCCCTTTCCGCAATTGCTGAAGTACCGCATACGAACACTATAGGCACATTTTATCCACTTTACCTATTTTATCTCATATATCATACCACCAAATCCCGATTCTGGCAAGATTTTTCCTTGGCATTTCCACTAAATCTAGCACTTCCCGGTGAGTTATCCACAATATTTATGTGATTTTTTTGTGAACGTTGGTTTTTATATATAAAAATGCGCTCCTAGGAGCCCGTATGGGTCCCGAAAGAGCGCATCAATCTTTTATACTATGAGTACAGCTTATAGAATTTAAAAAGCCGTGCGGCATGTGTTGAGCAGCTTCCGAAGACGTTACCGAAGCCAACGACTCAGCCCAGGCTTCCTCACGGCACATGAAAGATTCCACTTAGTGCTGCTGCATTCCTGCCCTGACACGGTTCACAGATTTCCATTGCGTAAGACCCAAGCTTCAACGTCGCCAAACTCCGGGCTGCTCCCCGTAGGCGAAGCCCGCGACATGCCATCACCCCTGCTGTAGCGGATTGCAGGTACAGGGCACCGCTATCTCCCCGGCTGCACGGTTGTTTCAGTATACCTTGTTTTGCCCCGATTGTCAATACAACCTATGGCAAATGAGGACCCCACCTCAACATCATCACCACGCAAAAACGGCCGCTTCCATGTGGAAGCGACCGTCAATGTGATTCGTATTATTCCTGCACCTGCGAATGAGCAGCACGATATGTCTTAGCTCCTTCAGAGTATGCCTGGGTAATTACCTTATCCGGAAGAACCTTCTTCTTACCGTCAGCATCCGTGTAGTTAACTCTCAGCGTCAGCACAGCTTCGTTTTCCTGTTCTACTACGTAGAATCCCCTAAAGTTGGTCGACAAAGTCTGAGCCGAACCGCGTACTGCTGCATAAGGATCGACTTCTCCTTCTTTAAGTTCCTTGAAGAAATCTCTGACCTTTTCCTTCGCCTCCTCAACCTTTTTCTCATCGGTTGTGGCTTCGGCAGAATAATTCATTGCCGTACGGTAGATGGACTGCGTTTTATTGTTCAGCCAAGTAAATACAAACTGATCCTTCGAAATGCAAATTAGAGCACTGTTCACTCTGTCATAATAAACATCTACATCCGCGTTGGTAACATCCAACACAAACCGTTCTGAAACAGTCTTTGCTCTGGTCTCAGCATCATCTATAGCTTTTGTTGCTTTCGGGCCACCTCCAATCGTGCCTCTCAGCACAATCAAAAGCACCATGGCAAATATCGATACAAATGCTGCCATACCTGTTACCATAATTGTTGAGATTCCAGCGTTCTTTTTCATAGGAAACACTCCTTTGACCACTTTGTCTTATTTGTAACTCTTAATCTAAATCTCTGTATACTTCGATTGACTCAATCGTAACTGACTGATTTTTTCCGACTACATAAGGAACAATCGAGCCAAGTGGTTGACCATTATCATTATTAAAGTATACGCGGAAGCGACCGCCCCCAAGATCCTCTGCGTCATAGCGATAGTCCAGCCCAGCCTCATTGATGCTCGGATTTGCTGCTCCGGTAACCTTAATTATCACACTATAAATCTTATCATTGCCAGAAGCAGTTATCGTGACAGGAAAAGGACCATCCTGACCATTCCACCCGAGGCTCGCTCCGACAGATATGCTCGCCGAAGTCGCAGGTTCAGTATAAACCAACCCTGTAAGTTGAGTCTCGGTAGGAACAGATGACCCGGCAGGTAACGGTGTAGGCGGACAACTTGCCACCAAATCTATTCCGTAATATTCTTTGAACCATTCAACCTGGTCTTCTGTTAAAACGAATTCATTCGGACCCCAATTAAATCCCGGCATACTTGGAATCGTCAAACTACCATTCTCCTGAGAGGAATTGAACAGTGCCTTAACTGTATCTGAAACCCCATGAATAACATATTCATTACGAATATTCTTAGTTACATTCAGACCAACACTAGTCGTTTCTCCATCAAGGAGCCTGTTAAGTGTAAAGGAGATAGCACCCCCCTCATTATATACATGCTGATCTGCTGCCACCATAGTATTACCATGATCTTCAGGCGTAGGCGTCGGTGACGGAGCCTGAGTCGGCGACGGAGCATTAGTAACTCCGCCTCCGTGATCTGCCGGACCTGTAATCGGGGACGGCACGTTGGTCGCTGCGTGTGTCGGAGCATTAGTCGGGGCAGTCGTTGTACTGTTTAACAAAACCGTCGAGCTCTTCGGTCTGAGATTACGCATGAATACATTCTGAACCATACTCTTTGAGCGATCGTGATGAGTAATCGTCAAACTAACCACGACAAAGCCCTGATCCTTTGTAGAGGTATCTACAGAGAATACTGAAACATAATCTGCGAGGAGGTTCTCTGCGTTCTTTCCCATTGTCACTGTTGAAGCCGCTGCCTTTTTGGTATCATCATCGGCATCATTCGCGACACTCAAGCTAGCAAAGGTCTTTTCATCGTAATACAGTTTATCTCCGTCCTTCTCAAACATGATAATACCGTCTTTGTTTACGATGGTAAGACGATTTGAAGAAAATGTCACATCAATTGCAACATCTTCAAGAGAATTGCTGACAGAAGCAAATACCGACTGTGCCAGATTCTGTACTTCTGTTTCTTTTGTTGCATTGGAATACTGTTGCGCTGCCAAACGCAGAAGTCCACCTATTCCAAGCGTTACAATACTGAGCACTGCGACGGAAACCAATAACTCAACTAATGTTAAACCAGCGTTTTTTGTTCGTTTCATATTGTTTCCTCCTTTCTCAGTAAGTTACCTTACCGGTCAGTCTGGAAATCCGAAGGGTTATCGATCTCTTTCCATTTGAAAAAGTGATAGAGTCCACAGCATGACTGGCATCTGCCTTTAATCCCCCAGTCTGTCTGTTGAAATAAATCTGCACAGGTGCTGTGGGGCTCCCCATCGAAGAACCATTTACCGAATAAGTCATGGTCACATTATGCGCCTCCGCACGGTTAATCTCATTTCCCGCCGAGGAATATGCGATTACATATGCATCGCTACCAACCTGATAAAGTAAAACATATGCATCGTCACGTGCCATGGATGCTATCTGTGTGCTCTGGAATACACTCTTGGTATCCGCTGCCATGGATTTTACTCGTTGTCCTAAAAGAACACCCATAGTAATTCCGACAATCGCGGCCAAAACGGCCATAATAGCAACGGTAACCATAACTTCAACCATTGTAAAACCTTTATTCTTCTTCATATAACATCTCTCCTCTTTGGTTGCCGTTTGTTACTACTTCTTTTCGAAATTATCTGTGTCAACTAAATCCATAGTCGAGTTGTGCTCAACATTAATCGTATACTGTGAGCCGGAATTATTGTTGCTCTGATAGAATCTCTTTATACCGCCGTTGAACAAATTGTTAAATACTACATACTTAACATTCGATGTTCCAACATCAGTACTGGCGACTAATGCACCAACCTTATTCATAAACGCCTTTAAATTGTCCTTGCTGGCCGACGAGTCAAGTAAAAGGAGGGATTTACCAGAACAATATCCATTATCTTTCTTAAACTTTACTTTTCCTGCCGTAATAACAATTCCGCAATAGTTTGCTGTCGTACTGTCCTGGTTTAATTCAACATCAACGCTGCTCAAAACGAACGGGCGATCTTCGATATTGACCAGGTTACCGTTACCGGTATTAGTTGAAGCGGTAAAATACAATCTAAACGTTGGATTTGCTGCTCCGTTTAATGTAACACCTGTGTACGCAAGCTTGCAATTCGAAAGTCCGCTCGACTCATAGGCGTCTACTGCGGAAGGCTCATTCTTAGCATTATCAGGATTAAACACAGAATCCTTAATCTTATGATCTGCTTTCGCATTCTGAGTTACACTCGTAATAGTGCTGTCATGCATGAATTTCTCATAATAAGGCACATCAACCATTTCAATAAAGAACGGGTCATAGTAGTACGAATAAGTCGCCCCTGTACCGTCCTCATTTTCTGTATTTCTTCTCGGCTTCGGGTGCAAATCGCTGTCGCTTTGATCCGTATCAACATGAGAATCAACCGAAATCGTGAGTGCTGCTCCCGCTCTTGTATATGCCTTGTGGTTCGATACTACGGCATCGTAAGCCTGCGCTGTGTCTACGTGATCAGCATCAATATATACGATTGACGCCGGATAGTTAATGTACTGCGGGTTGCTAGCTTGGAAACCCGCAATATCCAAATCCTTAAACGATTGATAGCACTTATACGGAGAACCATTATAGGTGTGAGCATCGCCCAAGGCTTTCGAATATGACCCGGCAACCGACTGATAGTTTGTTGAATTCCACTTAACATCAGAATCAGATGAACAAATTCTTATATCCTGACACTTAAGATTGGTTTTTGTGCCTACAATCAAATGACAGTTTGGTCCAAGATATATCTTGCCGCGGATTTCAACATCTGATCCGGTCACCTGGAAATTCGAATAATCGGTCAGGTATACATTTCCGTTAATGACAACATTGTCACCAGAAAGAATAAGCGTTTCACGACCGTTTATGACTAACGCATCTGCATCCTTTCCACCATTATGAAGGCTACCGTTATAACCAAAGTATACGTTCCCTTCTTGCTCCAAAAATCCAAACTGATTAGGGTTTCCGTACTTTCCTTGCGAGGAACCACCTTGCGCATTCCAAATGTTTGCCCCTGTACCTGCGAACATCGAGTAACTCGCAAGAGGGAATTTCTTCTTGCTGGCATACAACGGAGCGCGAATCGTGATATCCGTCTTTACATAAGAAACCATCTTTGTCTTCGGATTCTCATACTTAACTTCAACGTTCTTGATAGTAATTCCTTCGAGCTTTCCGGTCTCTCCGTTAAAACGAACGATATCGCCGATATCCGTAACCGTTCCTCCGGCAATGGCATTTGCTGTAAGGTTTGCAATTGCCGTTGCTTTATCAGAAGAAGAGAGAGAGAGGCTTCCCGATGCCGTGTAAGTCTTTCCCGTAATCAGCTCATATGATTTTGCGACGAAGTTGTATGAACTGGTTGCATCATTACTCGTCGTATTCCACGCTCTAGCTGCAGTATTCTGCAAGTTCAACCGAATGGTATCAACCACATTTTCAGCGTCATAGAATGTGTCAGAAACCTGATTGTTGATACTTCTAGACTGCAGCCCGAGAAGGGAGACCCGGAGCATTGTCGATGTCAGCAACAGACAAAACATTACACCGATTATAACTGTAATCAATGCCACGCCTTGATTATTCTTACTGATCTTTCTCATGGTAATCATGTCTCCTTTCCTTATTCTCTACGGAACTTCCGGGGTATAATCCGCCTTCGAACCTGTTAATGTCGCCAACGGATTAGTAGTTGTTCCACCCTTATAAACCTTCACTTCAACATCATAGAACGTCAGGACTCGTACGCCCATTTCGCTTAATACTTTCGTCGTGGTATAGGTGACCGTCGCGCCCGATGAATTCACATAGGTAAGTCCCGTCAACAATTCATTGGTTTTTGTGACGTTCTTAGTGTACTTCAAACGCACATCATATGTCGTACCATCCATCTGCACGCCGGTAATGCTGAACTCATACACTCCACTGGCTCGTGCTGTAAAAGTACTGCCGGAATATGACGCCCCGCCAATTTCAGACGCCCCGCTAATTGTTCCTGCAATAATGTGAAATCCTCCTGAGGGATTGTTGAACTGTTTAGAGACATCCGACAGTTCAAACCCCTTGACTGATTCCATCACACTGTTTGCAATTGCTGTTGCAGACAGTTTTCTGCGGGATTTGGCATTTACGCGCGCGATTGCGACAAACGACGACAAAATAGGCGTTACCATAATACTCAATATCGCCGCAGCTACAAGCACCTCTACAAGAGTAAATCCGCGATTTCGTTTTTTCTTGATTTTACGATTCTGATTCTCAGCCACTGCTCTCGCATCCTTTCATATTTTTTTCTCCTCTTAAGGTCTCCGGTTGAGACCTTATCTTATCCGGAGTTTCTTGTCTCCGGATAGGATAAAGCGGTAATCCGTCACTGGGGCGGATTACCAGCCTTAAGTCAATTAATGATGGTCATGATCCTGGTTCTGCTTCTGCATTGCCTTAGGATCTTCTGTCGGAGTAGGCGTCGGGGTAGGTGTATAGGTCGGTCCGAACATATTCGGTATGCCGGTCTTCACATCTTTGATTTTTACAGGGTCATATGTGTTGGCCCCATTCTGCACATTAAGGAAATCAATCCCGATTGCTCCTTCAATGAAACCATTTGATGCATCGAAAAGAGCCGTCAAAGAGCTGACTGTCTTCGGTTTGGGATCAAGATAGATTTTATTAATCATATCTTTAAATCCTTTATAAGAATTCGTCCCATAATTTGCTTCCAACGTTGCCTTACTAAACGTATAATTCACTTCAATGGGTTCACGTTTTGCCTGATCCCAATCGAGCACACCGCCATACGCTTCCGTGACATCGGTCTCTTCAATCGTATACTCGGGGAAGTTGTAAATCTCGGTGTAAATCTTATCATACGGAAGACTCTGCCACTCATTCATATACATGATGATGTCTTCGTAAAGGTATGCGGCAGGATACACAGATGCTTTGGTTTCCAGTTCTTCCCTGTTTTTGGCCATCTCCGCAATTACTGCATTCTCATCAACACCCAAATATTTATCCAGTCTGGTCTGCAACTCTGTACTTTCTTTTTCATATTTTTCCTTGTCCTTCAACGCGCCACGGAAATAGAACTGAAACACAGAAAATGCCCCAAGCAGTCCGAGGACGATTAAAAGAATGCTGATATCTCTTTTTGATACTTTCATTATCTGTTCCTCCTACTGATTAGTTTTTGTTCTTCTGTTCTTTTTCACGTTTGTCCTGTTCGGCCTTGAGCGCATTTTCAACACCCGTCATATACGCTTCATTGGTCTCACAGTCCTTGTTGTAGGTGCAGTTCACACTGAAAAGAACATTGATATAGAAGTAATCTTCCGGATTAACCTCGTCAATCAAATGCTTCTCTTCGCTTTCCTCACCATCTTCTTCATCAAGAGCCTTTAGGATTCGACCGAGAACAATCTGCTGGTCTTTCTTCTCCGCGAGAAGTTTGTCCGTGATTCTCTTGCGCATTTCCTCAATTGTTACCAAATCATCGTTTTCATCAAGGACATAGCCGTTTGCATCTACATGCTTTTCATACTCAAGCATGGCCTCATCGATTTCGACCTGCATTAACTTTTCTAGCAAAGCATCATATTCCGGGCGAAGGCCGTACTCTTCCTTAAAACCAGACGAAGTAATAATACTTATTGTCTCAAAGGAACGCAATTGCTGAAACACCTTTGCTGCATCCGGTTTTGATGCACAAACAACATCGATAGTAATGCCTTCTTCTTGATCTGCAGTAAGCATCAAGGTCTTAAATCCCTGAGGCATCTTCTGTTCCATCTCAGCAATGAACTGAGTCAAAAGACGGTTATCATTTGAAGCGGCTCCGAGAGCCGTCGCGATACTGCTATATGTGTCTTTAGACGCAATATAGGTGTTGTTCAAATCTTCCAAGTACTTGGTTTCTTCCAGACGATCTTTCAGTTCTTGGTTTTCTTTCTTTGCTTTAGCAACTCCGACGCTTCCAACAACAAACAGAACTGCTGCGACGGCAACACATGCCAAGAACACCGCAATCGGGACAACCAGAGATGTTTCCTTTTCTCCCTTCAGGAGCTCAGGGCTCAGCAACTGCAACGGTGCATAAGAAGCTCCGATTGCTGCCGCATATACTCTCATCGACTCAAGCGCGTTAAAGTTCGGATTGCCGGAACGAATATTATCAAGACCGGTAAACTTCTGAACGTTGTAACCAAGTTCGTTGGAAAGGAGCTCATCCATACCTACGAAGTCAGCACCAATGCCGACAAGGTAGATATTGTCAATCGAAGAGTTATCATTTCTCGAAACGAAATATTCAAGAATACGTCCCACGTTACCAATAAGATATCGGAGATTCTCGGTAATCATAATACGGGACATCATCACTTCGTCCGAAGTATCTTCTGCTTCCTGATAATCCACGTCTACATTCAAATAGCGGCGCAGGCAACGCTGCTGGGTGAATACCACGGTGGCATCTGCATAGCTGAGATTCTCACCGTATACATCAAGCTCGGTGACATTCTCAATGGCTCCGTTGACGCCATGCGGAACGGAACGCTGAAGTACAATCTCACCGTTCTTTACAATCGTAATCAAAGAGGTATGTTCATCAATCTTAATAACCGCATTAACACCGCTATTCATCTCCTGACGAACAACCTGGAAGATACTATTGCCTACATAATCAATGGCACGGATGTGCATGCCGAGAGTTCTTGCAAGATCGATATAAGAAGTCGTTACATCGTTCGGAACTGCAAGTAACGAAAGACGATACTGCTTCACGCCTTCTTCTTCAGTCTTTCCGAGGATGTTATAAACCAGATGATACTGGTTCATATCAACCGGGAAATAGTCTGCCGCGTTCGCGGTAATCAGGGGCAGAATCTGCTTCGGCTTACAAAGCGGAATTCTCGCCTCACGGTTAGCGATACGGCTCGACGCAACGGTAAACACAAGACTCTCCGTCCGGATATCCCGTTTGCGCAGCTCTGCTTTCAGATTGATGATGAAATCCTCATTTCTGGTGATGACACCATCCTGCACCATGTCCTTCGGCGTTTCAAGAGAGAATGCATTGTAAATCTTGGGGGCTTTTGCCTGATAGTCCACCTCAACAACGCGGGTCATTCCCTGGCCGATTTCCATCGATAGCACTTTTCCTGCCATGTCGGTTTCCTTTAGAATTGCTCCGCAATTCTTCCTTCCCTTTAATCTGTTTCCACACCCCGTAAGCAAGGTATGATGTACATATTTCCTCTTATATATCTATAATCCGCTCACAAGAACGGTTATATTCAAACTCATCAGCCGTTAAACAGCTTATCAAGTCCGGTAAACTTCACATACCAGTCAAGGAACTTATTCCCCCATAATGCCGCAAGTAATATCCCGACAGAAAGATACGGTCCCATTGCAAGCGTTCGTCCCTCTTTCGAGACCTTCATTCGAATTGGATGAATAATCGCTCCGATGATGCACCCGACGAAGAACGACAGTAACGACAACTTCCATCCGAGCAGGAATCCGGATGCGGCAAGGAGCTTGACATCTCCTCCTCCCATCGCTTTACAAAAGTACATGATTCCGGCGATGATGCTCGTTACAAATATACCTATAATATACAGCAGAATATCCGGCCTCTCCGTAAAGAAGATCCGGTATCCCAAGTTCACAGCTCCCAAACAAAAGATAAAAACATTAAATCCGAACGGAATGATAAAGGTTCGGAAATCAATCACGCTAAGCGCAAGTAGTGCCGATGCCATCAGGCAATAAAGAATGCTCTCAACAAGTGCGGGTGCATCTCCGAAGCCGTGTACTGCAAAAATCAACACATATAACAGTCCGTTTGCAGCCTCCACAATCGGATACTGCGGAGAAATCTTCGCGCCGCACTTACGGCACTTTCCACGAAGGAACAGCCAACTGAAGAGTGGAATCAAGTCAAACCATCTCAGCTGGTATCCGCAAGTCATGCAATGTGATCTTTGCTTGGAAAGGCTCTGTCCGAGAGGAATTCGGTAGATGCACACATTCAAAAAACTTCCGATTACAATACCGTACATGGATACGATACAATAAATTACGATTTTGAAACCGGCACCCACCGTTTTCTCACCTCGATTTTTTTCATATAATACTTGGTCATTCTGTTATGTGTTGACCAACCCCTCTACGACCAAGCGGCCGAAAGCCGTGGCAAAAGCGAGTCTCCTTCCGGCGGAAGAATTGTCACCGTATAAGTCATATTCTTATACTTTTTCGATACCGGTGTAGCTGTCAAATAACGGTTTCCAAAATGATCCTGAAGAATTTCCTGAATCTGCGTGGCGTTCGCAATGGCGGCATTTAGTTGGATGCCCGAACTGCTGAAGGTCACAAGAACCGTGCTAGAAATATCATACTCACCGGTATAGACAACAATTTCCGCAGCTCGGAATATCTCGCCCGCTGCGGACTCATCTCGTTGTATTCGCGTCTTTTCAACATAGGCAAGATATGCCGGTGTAATTATCCCGACCATAACCGCCATAATTGCGATTACAACTATCAATTCTACGAGGGAGAAGCCATGATTTCGTTTTTTCATATTCTCTCCTCTTTTGCCTGAATCTAAAAAGATACTTTATCCCGCGCAGGTGGATTATCTCCACCTGCGCGATAGGGAATCAGGATTTCATATCTTAATGCTATTCAGCATTGTCGCACCTCTCGGCGCTAAATCCTATGCTTTCAGAACACTAGTCAAAAAGCAATTCTCGTTATAGCAGTTATCTGCTCGTATCTTACCAGGTACCAGTAACGGTAAGAGCTGCGGTACCAGTTGTAGTAGGCTTGGAAATATTTACATGCCAAGTGCTGCCGCCGTACTTCTTGGATTTAAGGTCGAAACTCTTTCCGGAATAAACCTCATCCATAGCGTCCTTCAAAGGAGAGCAAGCTGCGCACTGAGTGGCAATATCCTGACCATTCGTGAAGGTGAACGAATCACCATCACTCAGCTCATCGTATACGCAAAGCTCAGCTGCGGATACTTCAATCGTATGACGAACTTCCTCCGCCATATTCTCATCGGTACCACGACGGGTCTTCTCAACGTAGCTCAGGTAAGCCGGAGCCAAAATACCAACCAATACAGCCATGATCGCTACAACAACGATCAACTCAACGAGTGAAAAACCTTTGTTCTTGTTCATAGAAACATTCCTCCATTTTCATATAATATTATTCACGAACTTCGGTTGCGGTTCCTCATTCCGCTCCCGATATCTTAAACAACTGCCGTCCCTATTGCAGCGGTTGCTTAATTCAAGTTTAAATGTTGTCCAGTCCTTTATAAAGACTGAGCATTGGCATTACGCATGCGCCAACCAAAAGACCAACAAATACGGCGATTACCAGAATAATGACCGGCTCCATTACAGACAACAGGTTCTGCGTGGCATTCTCTACTTCTTCATCGTAATAGTCCGCCATCTTGGTAAGCATCGTATCCATATCACCGGTTTCTTCGCCAATCTTAGTCATATGAACGACCATCGGAGGGAAGAGCCCGGATCTCTTCAGGGGCTCCGAAAGCGGAACACCTTTCTTAACTTCCTCCTTAGCTTCCAATACGGCCTGACGGAACATATAGTTCGTCATTGTCTTCGCCGAGATATCCAATGCATCAATCATTGAAATACCGGACGAAGTCAGCGTTGCAAGCGTTCTGGCAAGTCTGGAAGATGATGTCTTAACAGTAAAATCCTTAAACGCCGGGATAGAAACTGCAGCCTTAGACAGGAACTCTGTTCCAACCTGAGAAGCACTGAATACTTTCAGCCCGACAATAATTACAATGATGACGCCGACAACTATAATCCAGTTAGCCTTGAAGAAATCGGCCGCTGCCATAACCGCCTTGGTAAGTCCCGGCATCTCGGTGTCCATGTCCTTAAACATTTCCATAAAGTTCGGGATTACGAAGGCCATCATGACAATCATTACGACAATGGCAACGCATACAACCACGATAGGATAAATCAGCGCCTTTTTAATCATGGCCGAAAGCTTTGTGTCTTTCTCGAACTGAGTCGCCATACGGTCAAGAGAAACGTCAATGCTACCGGAAGCTTCGCCAGCCTCTACCATGTTAATCATCATGGAAGGGAAGACATCGCTTCGCTCGCGAAGCGCATTGGCAAAGCTTTCACCTTTAGCGATATTGTTTTTAACCTCGCCGAGCGCTTTCTGAAGTCTTTTGTTTTCAGTCTGATCCTCCATCATGCCCATGGCGTCTACAATCGGAACGCCGGCGTTGATGATGGAAACAAACTGGCGGCAGAAGACGCTGAGATCTCTCTTGCTGACACCGCTACCGCCGATGTTTACGTCTTTATTAAGGAAAGATTGTTCGTGTACGCTTAACGGAATCAATCCCTCGCCTTTGAGCATCGACTGCGCGCGATCCGGGCTGGCAGCTTCAATGTTGCCCTTCTTCCTGCGGCCCATCTTGTCGACGGCTTCATATGCATATGCAGGCATCGTTCATCCTCCTTATATCCGCCTAGAAGGTTACCTTCCGGCTCATCGCTATTGTATCCTGTGCGTAATTCAGGCAGTTCTCTGCGCTGATTAAACCGCCGATGTAAAGATTGTAAAGGGCGTCGTCCATAGACTGCATTCCCTGTTTCTTACTGGTCTGAATCATTGAAGGAATCTGGAAGGCCTTTCCTTCACGAATCAGGTTACGTACTGCACTTGTTCCCATCATAACCTCGAAAGCGGCCACACGGCCGGATCCGGTCTGAATCGGAAGAAGCTGCTGCGAGATGACGCATTCGATAACGCTCGCAAGCTGTACGCGAATCTGCTGCTGCTGATGCGGCGGGAATACGTCGATGACACGGTTAATCGTGTCGGCGGCACTGTTCGTATGTAGCGTGGAGAATACAAGGTGTCCTGTCTCGGCTGCGGTAATAGCAGTCTGAATAGTCTCAAGGTCTCGCATCTCACCGACGAGGATTACATCCGGGTCTTCACGAAGAGCTGCTCTTAATGCGCCGGAGTAGGTCTCGGTATCATCACCGATCTCACGCTGGTTGACAATGGACTTTTCATGACGATGGAGGTACTCGATCGGGTCCTCAATCGTAATGATGTGCTTTGCGTAAGTCTTATTAATCATATTGATGAGAGAAGCAAGCGTTGTGGACTTGCCGGAACCGGTAGCTCCCGTAACGAGAACCAGGCCTCTCTTTCTGGTACAGAGTTCCTGAACCGCAGCCGGAAGTCCGAGCTCTCTCGGTGCCGGAATCTTGAACGGCAGAAGTCTCATGACCATTGCAAGCGTGCCTCGCTGTTTGAATACGTTTACACGGAAACGTCCACGTCCGTACAGGGAATACGCGAAGTCAATCTCGCCGGTCTTGTCCATAATCTCAACCAGTCGGTCATTGTCCGCGAAAAGCGGAACGACCAATTCCTCGATGGTCTCAGGAGTTAGCTTCTCGGTGTCGAACGGTCTTAAATCACCGTCGATTCGGAAGATAACCGGTCTTCCCGATGTGATATGCACGTCCGATGCGTGGCGGTTAACGGCTTCCTGCAGAATTTCATCTAATTCTTTCATGTTTTCTATCCGTTCCTTTGGTTTATTTCCGTGCTGTATTAGGTCTCAAACGATACGCGAAGCATCTCAGAATAAGAAGTAATTCCCTGAAGCGCGGTTCTGGCAGCACTCATTCGGAGGGTGCTCATGCCTTCTTCAAGAGCAGCTTGCTTCAAAACATCCGAGTCCTCTTTGTTGGAGATAATCTTCTTCAACCGAGGCGTAATCTCCATGATTTCATATACGCCGATTCGGCCTTTATAACCTCTGTTGCAGGAGTTGCATCCGATCGGGTCATATAAAACAACATTCGGCGTCTCCGGACGGATACCCATCGAACGCTTCTCTTCTTCGGTCGCATAACGTGCCTTCTTACACTTCGGGCAGAGACGTCTGACGAGTCGCTGGGCGATAACGCCGACAACAGAGTCCGCAATCAGGTAGCTCTCTACGCCCATATCAAGGAGTCGGGCAATCGTTGCTGCGGAGCTGTTTGTATGAAGCGTGCTTACTACCAAGTGACCGGTAATAGACGCCTGTACAGCAATCTGCGCCGTCTCACCGTCTCGAATCTCACCGATCATGATGATATCCGGGTCCTGACGAAGGATGGAACGAAGGGCAGATGCAAAGGTCAGTCCGGCTTTCACGTTTACGTGTACCTGGTTAATTCCGTTGATGTTCGCCTCAACCGGGTCCTCAACCGTGATGATATTAACATCTTCCTTATTCAGCTCGCTTAACGCGGTATATAGTGTTGTTGATTTACCGGAACCGGTAGGTCCGGTAACAAGGATGATGCCGTGCGGGTTCGAAAGGATGTGATCGAACTTCTTCATGTCGGCATCTCCGAGGCCTAAGTCTTTCTTGCTTCTCGTAAGAGCCGTCTTCTGTGCAAGACGCATTACGCACTTCTCGCCGTAATATGTCGGGAGAATGGAAACTCGGATATCATACTCAACTCGGTCGACGATGATACTGATACGACCGTCCTGAGGTTTTCTCTTTTCGGAGATGTCCATGCCGCCCAGAATCTTAAGACGTGCGATGATGGCGGGAAGCATCCCGATGTCGTAGGTAATCTGCTCGAACAGCGCACCGTCGATTCGATACCGGATACGAACCTTCGTCTCAAGCGCCTCAACATGAATATCGGATGCTCTCTGACGGGCCGCCGATTCAATCATGTTACGAACCATGATAACAATCGGGGAATCGGCAACGGTATCTTCTTCGTTCTCGTCCTCGCCGGCCGCCTTCTTCGCTTCACGCTCTTTCGCATATGCCTCAGCTGCATCCAGCGCCTCGGCGTTACCGAAGTACTTGTCAATGCTGACCATGATATCATGTGTTGTTGCGATATACGGCTCGATTTCAAGGTGCGTTACCATCGAAAGGTCATCGATGGCTACCATGTCCATCGGGTCAGCCATTGCAACGCGAAGCACGTTCATGTTGTTGGCGGCATAGCCGAAGGGCATTACCATGTATTTGCGGAGGATATTCGGATTCACAAGGGAAATGATATCCTCGGGAATTGTCATCGTGGCTGTAGACACCATCTCAACGCCCAACTGTCTGGTAAGGGCCTTCGTGATGTTCTCTTCCGACGTGAACCCGAGTTCCACCAGCGTTTCACCAAGTTTCTTGCCGCCGTTGGTCTTGCGGGCCTCCATGGCCTGTTCAATCTGTTCCGGTGTTACCACGTTCTCCGAGACGAGCATATCGCCGAGTCTCTTCTTTTTACGGTACATTTCACCTGCCATGTCTGCCTCCGAGAGTAATCCGTTATGTGTCTGTCTACAATTAGAGAATACCACTTTTCAGTAATAAATGCAAGGCAAAACGCCCATAATTTGTGCAGTTTTCCCAATTCTTTTTTGCTTCTTGTGGTCATTTTCAGCCAATTATCAAGATATTGTGGTCAATCCTTTTATTTACCTGACTTTTTTACTGTCAATTGTAAACAAAATGTTAACATTTCAGCCCAAAAGTCCCGAAATAATTTGAAAAACGTGCAATAATATCCGTCATCAAATGTAAACAAAGTGTTAACAATGGTCAAAATCCGTAGTTTTCTATCACTTCTCTTGTATAGTCCCCGGATTCGTCCTTCAAAATCAGCGGTTTCTCTGTTTTCAGCCTCGGTTTGCCGCCTTTGACACATCCGAGGAGAACCAATTCGGGTTCTTTATCCGCCGACGGGTAGACCAATCGCATCCGCTTCGGCTCCAATCCCGCACCCGAAAGAACCGTCATCAATTCCGGCAGGCGAAAAGGTCTGTGCACCAGATAAAACCGTCCACCCGTCCGTAGAACCGTTGCCGCCGAACGCGCCACATCAGAGAAGGTACACGCGATTTCGTGACGGGCAATCGCCTTTGCATCGGCCGGATTCACCAATCCGTGCCCGCCTGTCATATACGGTGGATTGCTGACAACAACATCTGCAGTCCCTCTGCCGAACAAAGAGGAAACATCCTTCAAATCTCCGTTCACTATGCTGATCCGCTCCGCAAGCCCGTTCAATTCTACGCTTCTTCTTGCCATCTCCGCGCTTTCCGGCTGTATCTCGAGACCGATCAGCTTTTCGGCTTCTGTTTTAGCCGAAAGAAGCAAGGGCAGGATTCCCGTCCCCGTTCCGAGATCAAGCACCGTCTCGCCGCTACGCACTTCTGCAAAGCCCGAAAGCAGAACGGCATCAATCCCGAAACAGAAACGTCTCCTGTCCTGTATGATGACAAGTCCGTTTCTTTGCAAATCCACAAGGCTTTCGCCTTCCCGAAGTTCAGTCATATTACTCCAACTCACGCAGAGCCTTCTCCGCGGCATCATCCTTCGAATCACGCCTCGGCTTCTTCGGACGGAACTTCAACTCCTCAACCTTATACTCTCTGAGTTCCTTTTCATCTCCGTCTGCACCGTTTACGTGAACCAGAACCTTCACCTTCTGCTTCAGAACGTTTCGGTCGGACACTTCCCCGGTAAGTCCCTCCGGCGTGTGTACCAGATCCCCGATATTCGGAAGCTTGCTGTTCAGGTATTCATAAGCATCCTCTTCGTGCTTCAGACAGCACATTAAACGGCCGCAGTTCCCGCTGATTTTGGTCGGATTCAGGGACAGATTCTGCTCCTTCGCCATCTTAACCGATACCGGAATGAAATCCGAAAGATAGGTATGGCAGCAAAGTTCCCGGCCGCAGATGCCGATGCCTCCGCGTAACTTGGTTTCGTCACGGACACCGATTTGCCTGAGCTCAATGCGTGTGTGGAATACCGTGGCAAGATCTTTCACGAGCTCACGAAAATCCACGCGCCCGTCCGCTGTAAAATAAAACAGGAGCTTGCTGTTGTCAAAGGTATACTCGCAACCGATCAGCTTCATATCAAGCCCATGTTTCTCCACCTTGGTGCGGCATACCGCAAGAGCATCCTTCTCCTTTTCCTTATTCGCCTTAACACGCTGTTCGTCCTCGTCGGTTGCCATCCGAATAATCGGCTTTAGCGGCGGCATATCCTCGTTTTCGGATATCTCACGCTTATCCAGTACGACAAGTCCGTATTCCACGCCTCTTGCGGTCTCCACGATGACGTGATCGCCCGCCTTTACCTCAAAGTCGAGCGGGTCAAAATAGTAAATCTTTCCGGCGGGCCGGAATCTCACTCCTATAATTGAAATCATAGTCGAATAATCCTTCCTACTACTAGCTTGTATAGCACTCTTTCATATGCATCAGCATCAGCCATACGGCAGGCTCCAACGTGACATTTGCCTTTCGCTTGGCTTGTAAGCTGTCGAGTTCTTCATGAAGCTTCCGAATCCCCTCATAATCAATTCGGGAGGCCTGCGCTGCAAGCACGTTTTCCTCCTGCTGGTACATCGGAACAGCTTTCTTCCCTGCGGCTTTTACATACATCAGATCCCTGAGCCATATTTCCATCAACCCGAGGATATCATCCAAATCCTCTTTTTTGGCCGCAAGGCTCTTCGCCGTGACAGCCATGCGCTCGTCTCCCATGTCCGGAAGACTCTGCATCAGTCCTGCTGTCATCTCTCTTCGCCTTCGGAAGTCCTCCGAAGCCGCGCATGCCAATGCTTTGCCGGGACTTCCTCCCGCAAAAGCGCAGGCAAGCCTCGCCCGGTAATCCGGGATCTGCGCTTCCTCCATGAGGTACGGAATCAGTTCGTCATCCGGGACAGGCAGGAAGTCAAGCACAACCGCTCTCGAGAGGATGGTTGAAAGAAATGCCTCACGATTGTTCGTGAGCAAAATGATAATACCATATTCCGGCGGTTCTTCCAAGGTTTTTAAGAGAGCATTCTGCGCCTGCTCATTCATCTTCTCCGCCTCATCGACTATGAAGATGCGATACGGTCCGGCATACGGCCGCACCGTCATCGGGACGCAGATGCTGTCACGGATATCCCCGACAGAGATGACGGACTTTTCATGTGTAACCAACGTGACGTCCGGCTGGTTGCCGGATTCCATCTGCAAACACGAAATGCAATGCCCGCATGGCTCCGAGCCTCCTTCAAGGCATTGTAAGCCCGCCGCAAACGTACGGGCTGTCATGAGCTTGCCGACACCGTCGTCGCCTTCAAAGATATAGGCATGGGACAGGTGCCTGTTTCGTATTCCTTCAATCAGATGTTCCTTTACCGTCTTGTGTCCGATTATGTTTTGAAAGCTAAGCATCTTCGGACTCCTTCCGAATAACGGCACACAGCTCGTTCAGAACACGGTCATATTGGTTATTGACGAATCTCCTGTCAATCCCCAACTCACGCAATTTCTCTTCTGAAAAGTCTTCGGCATCAGCAAGGAATCGCCTGCACATCTCTTCATACTTCGGATTTTTCTGCGCACGCTCTCTCTTGAGAGCGCGTGCAAGACGAAGCCCGTCCTCGGTTTCCACATACAGGGGGACCACCTGCTCCGCGCCGAAATAATCCCTGAGCTTTCCATACGCCGCAGGCGTCACGATCAGGATGCTGCTCCGCTTACCAAGGTCAATCTGCCCGTCATCCGCGGTCAGATAATACCACGGCCCGTAAACAGTCTGATAGCAACGCTTCTCAATCACCTTGCCGGCGCGTTCCATTTCATCCATCTTGGATTCCGTAATGAAATGATACTCCACGCCTTCCTGCTCACCCTCGCGAATCGGGCGGGTGGTATACGGAACAACCGTTCCGAGTTCGTCACCGAATCTCGCAACGATATCTTTGTAGAGGGTATCCTTTCCGGACGCACTCTTGCCCATGATTAAAAAGAGTTTAGCCATAACAAATCCTTAATCCCGCTTTTGTTCATCAGACAACTTTTGAATCGTCTTCTCAACCGAAGACTCCTCTACCAAAACACTAAGTTTTGCTTCTAATTGAGAAACCTTTACGGAAAGTACAAAACACCTCGTGATGACAAGGAATATTACAACCAAGTAGACAAAGTTTACCGGGGACTGTACTCCCAGTAAATCCGTGAACCATTCCACCGCCTCAGGAAACACACTCATAAAAATCAGAGCAATGGCGAAAAACAGCCAGAACAGCACATCCCCGATTTGCATCTGGGACTTTCTAATTCTGTTTCTGATATAGAACCCGGTCACCAGAGACCCAATAATTAACAATATTCTAATCGGCAAAGACATCTATCACACCTTCTTTCGGAACCATTGTACAATCAGAATGGACATACACATGCGTATCATATACTTTACTGCTACACTTGCCTTCAAATAGCTTTCTCCGGCGATACGTTCTTGCATGGTTACCTGCACTTCTTTGACCTTCGCCCCGCATCTCACAAGAAATGCGATTGTGTCCGGTTCAGGTCCGTAATTTACCTGATTGGCCAAAATCTCAATCATTCGTCGACTAAAAAGCCGCATTCCCGAAGTCGGGTCGTTAATACGTCTTCCCGTTGTAAGACGAATGCAAGCAGAAATCAACCGGCTTCCGAGCATCCGCATCGACTTCGACCTTTTCGCGTTAACAAAGCGAGAACCAATAACAATATCGCATTGCTCCTGTTCCGCAGTTCGTAGTAATTCTTCGATGTATCTAGGATCATGCTGCCCGTCCCCATCGTACTGAAGAGCATAATCATAGTCCATTCTATAAGCAAACTTCATTCCCCCCTGGAAAGCGCCAGCCAATCCAAGGTTAACCGGGTAATCCACTAAAGAGTATCTCTTCTCGCGACAGATTTCTGCAGTTCTATCCTTTGACCCGTCGTTAATGACAATGTAATCCTGTTCTGGATAGTCACTAATCAGACCGTCTACGACACGTTCAATGTTCGCCTCTTCGTTATATGCCGGTATAATCAGAAGGAGTTTTCTCTTCACCTAAATGTGCCTCCTTTTTAAGACCTCAATCGAAATGAACCTTCCAAATACTTATGGATGAGTTGTCCCTTACTCTCCTCTGAACCTGCAACGCGTTTCGTTTACCCATGGAATCATATACCTTTTCGAATACACTCTGGTTCTGTCCGTCCATAAGGAACAGCTTTACGAAAACTGAATCTGCCGCATCTTTATCAAGCAAAACAGCTGAAATCATTCCCTCTTCCTCAAAAAGCAACAATGCTTCTCCCGAGGCCAGCTCCGCAGGGTTGTCAGCCATTCTGTCAGAAACCACCTTACCATCTTTAACATAAATCACTCTCCCACAAGTGAGCGTCTCTTCGCTGGTAACAATAGCTCCTGTCAACTCGTCCCCGCGAGCCTCTATAGCCACCAACGACCCAAGAGAACCCTCTGCCCCCAAGAATAGTTTAATATATTCGACATCATCCCCCTGCGGACGTGATACTGTTTCCTTGCTATAATACGTTCCGCCTTCGTGAATTCCGGCATTCTTCTCTCCCCAATTTCGATAAACCATCAAACTAGAAATCAAATTAAACGTGTTGTGGCTCATCGCGAAATAAATCTCCGGGACATCCATCGGATGTGTGTAGTTAAGGAGTCGATTGATCTGTTCTTCTAAAAAACCATACTCCTTTCGTAGCTTAGTTTCTGCATCAGAACGTTCCAAAGGTAGAATGTCCATCAACAACGCTCGAGCTTTGTCTGCATTCCCCGTCATCGCCTGCGCATATTCCGAGCCGTCAATCCCGCAATTCTGCAACATCCTCGCAATTCCAGCCGACAATCGTTCGTCATCAGTTATCAGCATATTGGCGAGCCAGTAGAAGAATTGCCCGTTATAGGTTCCTCCGTCAGCCAGGGCTCTGCGTTCCCCATAATATTGATAGATATATCCGAGATTCCAGAAGTCCCCCAACACGGCATCAGTTTCCGTGTTTTCCCTCACCCAAATCATAGCCGTTTCAATCGGTCGCTCTATATACGGCTCTCCCTTGGAAGAAATAACAACACAACTCACCCACAGCGGAACCAAAACGGCTGTTGCTAAAATCGCCGCCAAAACAAAACCGTTTCTTTGCTTAGCAAAAAACCATCCTGCTATCACCACAAGTGCCGAAACGATTACCGCACCATAATGGAACCGGAGCACCAACCCGCAAAACAGCATAAGGCCGGCAAGAACATACAGAATTCTCTTTCCGCCCTCGTTCTTTTTGCCGCAGTATATCCCGATATAATTGAAACCAAGCCCTGCCACTATGGCCGACGGAAGCACTACAAACTCCATATATCTCAGGCCGAAAAATGCAAGAAAAGCAGCTCCAAACAACCAAGTCAGAAGCGCGGTCAGGATAAATATCTTCTCCGTTTCTTCACGATGTGTCCTAATAAGCTTTACCAGTTGAACAACACATATCACCGTCGAAACAAGAACCAGGAACAATGCAAAAGCACCACCCGTAACACTCGTAAGATCACTTCCCACTCCGACAAAGTGATACCAAAAAGACTGGGCATCAGAAAGCGGGATTTGCTTCAATTCCGAGATATTCATCGTCTCGCTCGGCCAATCTACAACGCCTGACGAAGACGACACAAACCCCTTTGCGAGGGACACAAACGAATTCCAGCCAAAAAACAAACTTGTTACAACAATAGCGGCGCATACTATGGCTGGTACCAAAATAAGTTTTCTCTGCTTTTCATCAAATCTACCACAAAGCCTTACCCCAACGACACCCATTATGGCGGTTCCTATCCCAATTACGCCATAAATGAAAAATGCCGTCCAGGTGAAACGGAGCAAAACCAGTGCCGCCAAAGAAATTGTTCCGTAAACAATCTGCCGCTTACGGGTTTTCTGTACAACACATTCGAAGAGTGACAAAACCAAAATGAGCGCTAACAACCCAATCATGGCATCGGTATCGAAAAATCCAACATGCGAGTGGCGGAAGAAAGGAACTTCCAACGTAACCAAAAATGATCCCAAAACGGCCGCAATCCACGATGTCCGCCTTCTCAGAAAGAGGTATACCGGAATAATGAACAAGGAAAGCAGAAAGGAGCAAAAGCGAATGGTCACATCATAAATGCTTACATTGATTCCTACCGCGCGAAGTCCGTACCAAGTAAGTGCAGCTGAAGCGGGTAACAGCATCGGCATTGCTCCGTTTGCTTCCTTTGCAATGGTATCCCCCGTCGTACACATCGGATCTTCGGCCCGGTTAACAACTAGTTTAATTGACCCGATGCCCCCCTCAGAGAACTCCTTTGCTTTTCGCAGATAGTAATAGCTATCAACGTCGGGAGAGTACTCCCCGTCTAACCCGACATAGCGATTAAGCTTCTCTTCAGTCCAGTCCCGGCCAATTGGATGACACAACAGAATTACCGTCGCCATCATTACGAGGATTGTGACAAGATCAATTATCCGCCGTCTCTTGTGTTCTTCCATATTTCCTCCTCGCAAAGCAAACCGCAGTAATCAGGCATAAAACAAAACATAATAGAATCAGACACTCAATGAAGGGAATACATCCGTTCATCCGAGCTGTAAGAGTCTCACCTATAGACCCGTGCTGTTCTATGCTGTCAAACAGAAAAAGCCTTGTCCCCTTGGATGACACTTCACAAATTGCGTCATAGAGCAAAACTGCAACTACACCTGCGCTCAAGTATCCAAGCGCAGTCCCTCCCCAGACACACACAAGCATTACTAGCGGCAGAAAGAAATAGAGCGGAAGATTATCCTTCTGCTGGTTCATATAACTTCCGGAGAATCCGCTCAGGAACTCGTGCACCGGGAACATAAAAAGCATAATTGAAGCCGTAAAGATAATACAAATCGTTCGAAGAACAAAAAGTCTTTTCTCTACGTTTTCGTGCTCATAAAAGGCTGGAACCCGAACTATAAAACGACTACCCAGCCGAAGAATCCACTCTTTCTCTTTCACATTAGTTTTCCGCCGATATGCCTCAATTACCAAAAAGAGCAACGACACCCAGGTCCCTGCATAAGCTCCCACAGTAGGGATGCTCCATCCGAATCTGAGTTGATACATCGAGCAACACGTAAGGAAACCCTCTATAAGACAGAGCGCTCCGACATATGCCTTTCCGACAAATACAAGAGCTACTCCTAATAGAACAAAAAACATTGCAATATAATCGTATTTATTCGTCTCAAAGGGATTCTCCTGTGCCACAAGCATCCAAAGAATGACACATGTGCAGGCCATCCAGAATTCCGTAGGCCTCCATCCCAAAGACGTGACCGCGTTTTTCTTTGAAAACCATTCGCGGAACTTCTGAAGCCGTATGTTCATCCCCTTAACAGGAAGCTCTTCCTTTACCTTTATTGTGGAATTGATGAACACCGCCGATAAAAGCATATGAACAACGGCTAGCGCTTTAGCAAATAGAATCCAAAAGTCAAGCCCTTTTATCCCGTCCTTCACAACCTCTCCGTACTCTGGAAGATTGCTATTCAACATGATTCCGCCATTATAAAGTTGCAGAACAAGGATAATAACCAGACACATAACAGCAGAAAGACCATACCCCGCAATTCTGCGGGAAAAATGCCCAACAATGCTAAACAAAGCGCACAGCAACAGAACGACAATAATCTCGTTGGAAATCTGCACACAGGAATCTGTGCGAAGCACAATCGACGCAAAAGAAATATTAAAGCAAACAGCCAAAAGGATGACCGTCCCAATCATCCCGGCATAGTAATACTTCCGCACATCCCCGTACGGCACGGGGTTTTTGCGAAAAAGCAGCTCTTGGGACAGCGGTTCGCTGTTTTGTTTTTGCTTCTTTTTTTCTTTCATAACCAAATATTCCTCCGTCTGAATTTCCGAATACGGACTAATACATTATTTGCGACAGTATATCCCAGTGCCCTTTTATGGTATTAAGCACCCATAGTCCCCCGCAATAATACCATTTGGCTACCTGCCCCGGCGGCACCCGAGTCGCTTTTGACAGCTGAAGTTTCAAGACTTCTTTGAATCAACACTCTGCAAAGCAGTGGGCTTATCTCTCTGTGTTGAGTTTCCAAATACTTATGTAAGAGTTGTCAGCGATTCTGCTCTGAATCGGATTCCCCTCTTCCGGGTCGTAAACCTTCTCGTAAACATTCTGGTTCTCTCCATTCAAAAGAAAAAGATTCACAAATGTTGAGTCAACAGCTCTCCTCTCAAGCATAACAACGGACACCAAGCCATTCTCTTCAACCAGAATCATTGCTTCATCAGCAAACAAGCCCTGATCCTCCGAGGGCTCAAAATAGTCATATACAAGCCTGCCGTCCCGGATATATATTTGCCTTCCGCAGACAATACTCTCTCCATCAGAAAAAACAACCTTTCCCATCAGTTCTTCTTCGAAAAGCTCTATAGTCGCCAGCAAAGGACTCATTGACGGATCCGAGCCGAGAACCAGTTTGACCGGCACGGGCTCGTCATCCTCCGGCCGCGAAACCGCTGCGCCACTGTAATAAGTGCCCGCCGGTGTTTCCGCACTGCCCTCCTCCCAGTTCTGATAAACCATCAGGCTCGCAATTACCTCAAAGGTGTTATGGCTCGCCACGAAGTATATATCCGGATAATTCAGCGGATGTGTATAATCCAGAAGACGTTTTATCTGCTCCTCCGAGAAGGACTGCCCGCTCTTTAGTTTTGCTTCGGCTTCTTCACGCGACAAGGGGAGAATCTCCTTCAGCAGCGCTCGAGTTTTCTCTGCGCTGCCGGTAAGCTCCTGCGCATATTCCGAACCATCAATTCCACAATTCTGCAGCATTTCCGCGATACCGGCGGACAGGCGTTCGTCATCCGTGACCAGCATCGTGGCAAGCCAGTAGAAGAATTGCCCGTTATAGGTTCCGCCGTCCGCCAGGGTCCGGCGTTCGCCGTAGTATTGATAGTTATAGGAAAGATTCCAGAAATCCGCTATTACGGCGTCAGAAGCAGTATTCTCCCTGATCCAAATCATGGCATCCTCAACCGGACGTTCAACATTTGGCGTCTCCTGGGCACAGATTACCACGCAACTGATTCCGATCGGAAGCAAAATCGCAACGGCTAACACAAGGATTAATGCGGCTCCGCTTTTCTGTTTCGAAAGAAACCATCCCGTGGCAAATACCAGGCCTGCGGCAATAACGGCCGCAATCGGGAAGCGGAGAATCATTCCGCAAAACAGCAGGAGTCCGGCGAGAACAAACAGAACGCTCTTTCCTTCCGTCGTTCTCTTCTTACAAAACAGCGCGATCCTGTCAAATCCGAGTCCGGCGACAATTGCCGAAGGAAGCGTGACAAATTCCATGTATCGCTGCCCGAAAAAGGCAAGAAATACCGTGCCGAACAGCCAGGTCAGAAGCGCAGACAGAAGGAACACATTGTCTATATCGCCCGAGCGGCGCCGAATCATCCGGACAAGCCGGACGACGCAGATTACCGTTGAGATGACAAGAAGAGACAGCGCAAGCGCTCCACCGGTAACCGTCGTAACATCCAGCCCGACTTCAAGAAAATAATACCAGAACGATTCCGCGTCCGAGAGCGGAACCTTCCCCAGCTCCGAGATATTAAGCGTTTCACTCGGCCAGCTCCCGGCTCCCGAAGAGGTGGACAAAAAGCCCTTTGCCAGTGAAGCGAAAGCTTTCCACCCAAGAGCAAGGCTTACCACTACAATCGCAAGAAGGATGGCCGCAGGTACCAGATAAGCTTCCTTCTGCTTCTTTCCGTATCGGCCACACAAGCGGACGCCGATCAGGCCCATCATGACCGTTCCCACGGCAATCACACCATAGATGAAGAACGCCGTCCAGGTGAAACGGAGAAGAATCAACGCAACCAAAGAAACATTCCCGTAAATGATCTGCTGTTTACGGGTTTTCTGTACAACGCATTCAAAGAGCGACAGAACCAGGATGAGGGCCAGTAACCCGATCATGGCGTCTGTGTCGAAAAATCCCACATGCGAGTGACGGTAGAACGGAACAACCAGGGTAACCAGAAACGACCCCAGAACAGCCGCAATCCACGATGTCCTCTTTCTCAAGAAGAGATATACCGGAATGACGAAAAGCGAAAGCAGAAACGAGCAGAAACGAATGGTCACGTCATAGATGCTTACATCAATACCTATAGCGCGAAGTCCGTACCAAGTAAGCGCAGCGGAAGCGGGCAATAGCATTGGCATGGCTCCGTTGGCCTCTTTCGCGATGGCGTCGCCCGTCGTGCACATCGGATCTTCGGCCCGGTTCACAACAAGCGTAATAGAGCCGATGCCGCCCCTCGAGAACTCCTTGGCTTTACGCAGATAATAATAGGTGTCAACGTCGGGGGAATAAACCCCGTCCGTCCCGACATAACGGTCTATCTCCTCTTCGGTCCAGTCGCGGCCGATTGGATGGCAGAACAGAATTACCGTCGCCATCATTACGAGGATTGTGACAAGATCAATTATCCAATGTCTTTTCCGTTCTATCATATCTCCTCCTCGCAAAACAAACCGCAGCAATCACGCACAGAACAAAATACAACAAGCTCAGGCATTCAAAAGAATGACTCAATTTATCCAATTCGTAAACATCTCCACTATAGTCAATGCCGTTCTGTACTGCCAAACAGAAATTCTATCCATATCAGGGATTACTGTTTTTGACGGTAGATTTCGGTCCCGTTCACATTCTTCACCATCTCATAACGGGCCTCTAAGATGTCCTTAATCTCTCTGTTCCAGCTGCTCGTCGTACTGATGACAATCAGCTTTGCTTCAAGGCTTCTGACATCGTCCAAGAATTGTGTCTTGATTTCCGGATCAACCGCGGCTATCGGGTCCTGGAAAGAATAAAGCGATGCCGACTTCCGTTCCGCCTGCAAGTATACGCAATCGCGGTTTCCGCAAACGATAATCCGCTCGTCCTCCGTGGAATTAGCCTGAATCACCTCGGCAATTTCCGGAAGCCCGGACTCGAATTCTGTTGCCACTGCCGGCCTGTTACGGCTGATCAGAAACAGCAGGCAGGTCAGAGTAATAACCTTGACGACGATGATGCGGTATTTCTTCTCCTTTTCCCCGATGGTCAACAGAACCTCTTTGCCGGGTTCTCTCTGCGTTATCTCGCCGAGTGCCATCGCAAAACCGCAGGCAATCAAAGGACACAGCACCATACCGTAATGGCCGTACCTCTGTCCGGAGATACACATCGTGATTAAGGAAAATGCCAGCGCTGCAACACAAAGCCACTCAAAGAGTCTCTTTCGGTCAAGCGCATAATGAAACAGAAACGCCGCTCCCAAAATGACCGGAATTCCTCTGCAGAATCCGACAAGCGCCTGCAGGAACATCGCGAAGGAAGCGCGTTCCCTATCAGAAGAATACATAAAATTGAAGAGAAAATAATCCTCAAGAAAAGCTTTCCAGGCCCCGCCGTTAACGAGCCAGATGACAATCGGCAACGTGACAACGGCCATTCCGGCCACAAACCACACCAGATATATAAGCATCTGCTTAACCTTCTTGTTGCGGATGCAATCAATCAAAACGCCGATGCACATAACCACCCAAAGTGCGGCCATGTTAATGCGGAGAAGGCATACCAGGGCACATGTGATACCGCATAACAAAAGGTCGTACCAGCGTACGCTCTTCTTTATAAAATACTTGGCGAAGATATAAAGGGAGACAAGAATGCACGTACAGGCATATTCTTCAACCTGGTTGCCTCCCTCGAAATAATACGTCAGGGTAAACGCACAAACCAGAGCGGCAACCAGGGAGATTCTCTTCCCAGCGCCGAACAGAACAGCGAGCTTATAAGAATAGATCAGCGCTATCAGGATAAAGCACAGTTCCACAATCCAGACGCCGATGTTTTGATTCAGAGAAAGACCGAAATAATCCAGAAGATAGATTACCGGCCCCTTATGGTCAAACGTATCGAGATACGGCATGCCGCCGTCTTTCATCACGCGGGCGACATAATGAAATATCGAGGAATCCCTTCCGATTCTGCCGATAGAGAACGGATTATTGCTCGCCGCAAATGCCGTTATCAACGCAATTAAAAACACAACTGCGCCGATTATGATGCGATTCTCACTGATTTTTCTGATGCGTTCTTTCATTAGGGAACCCCTTCTTCGCGCTTCCGCGCGGTATTTGTCTGAATGGAAGCCTGAAAGTCCGGCTTCTTTCAGCGTCATTCTTGACATTTTCCACGGTTTTGGTATCCTATTGGAAGTGAATTTCATCCGCGAAAGGAGCCGCCATGCGACTTAGAAATATTCCCGGCGCCAGAGAAGAGATGCTGGTCAATCCTTATGTTGTGCAGGAGCCCGAGCAGTGGCGCGGGCGCTGGCGCGAGTTCTTCGGGAACGACCGCCCGATTCATATCGAAATCGGCATGGGCAAAGGGCAATTTCTCACGGCTCTCGCGGCCGCGAACCCCGGAATCAACTACCTCGGCATTGAAAAATACTCGAGCGTCCTCATCCGTGCCCTCGAAAAGCAGTCCGAGCTCGACCTCCCCAACCTGCGCTTTCTGCGTCTGGACGCGGAAAATGTGACGGATATCTTCGCGGCAGCTGAAGTCGAACGGATTTATTTGAATTTTTCAGATCCATGGCCCAAGGACCGGCACGCGCACCGTCGCCTGACGTCCGACCGCTTCCTTGCGCGCTATGCGCAGTTTCTTGCGCCCGAGGGCTTCGTTGCCTTTAAGACCGACAACCGCGGCCTGTTCGACTATTCCGTCGAAACCGCGACGGCCTGCGGCTGGGAGCTCAGCGAGCTCACATACGATTTGCATCACAGCCCGTACGAGAACGGCAACCTCCACACCGAATACGAGGACCGCTTCGCCGCGCTCGGCAACCCGATCTGCCGCGTCGTTTTGAGGCGGAAGGCTTAATCCGGAGACCCGCCGGATGACGAAATCCCGTCTTAAATCGCCGCTCCGCGGCGGGAACAACGGTATTATAACACATTATTCCCGTGTTTGGCGAGGTTTTCCGCGAAAAATCGATTTTTTTGAAAAATCCTCTTGCATTTTCGGATTTCTTGTAATATAATCACACTTGCGTCACAAAAAACGCACAAAATCGCACCTCTAGCTCAGTTGGTAGAGCACCTGACTCTTAATCAGGGTGTCCAGGGTTCGAGCCCCTGGAGGTGCATGGAAGGTCTCCATTTGACGACATCGTTCGTTGGGCGGGGGCTTTTTTTTGCGCATTTTTCAGCTAAAGGGTTAAATGAGGCGGAATTCACCGGTTTCATCTCCGGAGGAAGGGCAAGCCGAAGGCCGTTATGATCGGGGGCGAGTTGCGTCGGTTTCCTGTCTCAATGTCGGTGGGGCGTAGGTGACGAGTACGTCGGTTTCCTGTCTTGACACCGGTGGGGCGTAGGTGCCGAGTACATCGGTTCCCTGTCTTTATGTCGGTGGGGTGTAGGCACCGAATTGTGCAACGTGCCCTTTTCTAATAACCCGTATTGTGCAACCTGCCATTTCTCTATGCCCCGTGCTGAACATTATCCCCTGTGTTGCGGCTTCAGTCCCGTAATACTCCACAAAAAGGCCGATTAAATTTCTCCATGCGGAACGCCCATATTTTCTTGACTTGTCTGCCCCGGCGGGGTTAATGTTTATAGTATCTTATATTCTATTTCAAGTTGTTCTTCTTTAGTCAGAAGAGTTTTCTTCTTTGCTCGTCCCGCGAGGCGTCAGGAAGTAGCTTTCTTATTTTATCCCATCAGGTATCGAAAGGCTCTTTCAGGCATTCTACTCAATCTGCGAGGCTTCTTTGACGGCTCTATCACATTTTCCTTCGAAAAACAACCTGACAAAACTATCAATTCAGAAAGGATTTCTATGGAACACGATGTATTTCTTGCACGAAAGAGCGCGCTCAACGAAATGATTTCCCGCATCAACAGTACTCTCGCGAGGCTTCCTGCCGGAAAGCTTCGCGTAAAGGACGGCGACCGTCCGCATTATTATCATGTGACGCCGAACGGGCGTCCCTGCGGTGATTACATCAAAGCCTCGGACCATGAGCTTGCCGTCCGGCTTGCCCAACGAGATTACCTGACTCGTGTCCTGCACGCCGCCGAGAGCGAGCTTGAGGCCATCCGTCGCTTCGAAGCGAGGCGTCTTCTGATGCAGCCGGAGGGCGTCTACGAAACATTGAAGCCCTGCCGCCGGATTCTGATCGACCCTATCAATCTTTCCGACGAGGAATTTGCGCGTCGCTGGTCGGCAGAGAGCTACGATGGCAAATCCTTTGCCCCGGGCGACCCGTCTTTCTACTCCTCCCGCAATGAACGAATGCGGTCCAAGTCGGAGGTTCTCATTGCGAACACTCTGGACGAGCTAGGCATTCCGTATCGCTACGAGGCCCCGCTCTCCCTTAAGAACGGGAAAATCATCCATCCGGATTTCACCATACTTCGCGTCCGCAGTCGCAAAGTCTGTTATTTTGAGCATTGCGGCCGTATGGATGATTCGGACTATCTGCACCGTTTCATGAAACGCGAACAGCAATACATCATTAACGGCTTCATTCCGGGCCGCGATGTCTTCATGTCGTTCGAATCTGCCACAGATCCCCTCAACACCCTGTCGCTGCGCGAAGAACTCAAGGCCTTGTTTGTGGGGCAGTAGGGGTGGGTGGTATTTTTCGGATGTGTCTGCTGGGTTTCGTACCACGTCGCCCCGGTTCATGGTATTTTTAGTAAGTCTTTACAACCTCCCGTACCACGCAACCTCCGCCGCTTGGTACGAGCGGGCCAACTCTTCTTGCTTTCGTACCACGGCGAGTCGGTTCATGGTATTTTTTGTAAGTCTTTACAAGCTCCCGTACCACGCAGCCTCCGCCACTTGGTACGAGCGGGCCAACTCTTCTTGCTTTCGTACCACGGCGAGTCGGTTCATGGTATTTTTAGCAAGTCTTTACAACCTCCCGTACCACGCAACCACCGTCGCTTGGTACGAGCGGGCCAACTCTACTTGCTTCCGTACCACGGCGCACCGGTTCTGCACTAGTCAACAAAAAGTAGACACTTTTTTTCTGCTTTTCCGCACAACTACCAGCCGTGATACTCTCTGTACTGTTTCGGAGTCAGATAATTCAATGAGTATGCAGGGCGATTTTCGTTAAA
>JAEEGI010003950.1_pt1 | contig 35021 bp, 15 predicted proteins | sample 8958751 | NCBI WGS metagenome assembly JAEEGI01 (sample SAMN16246545, study PRJNA631951) | gut metagenome | biome: gut microbiome; feature: rumen; material: KS-attached | host: Bos | place: Iran: Karaj | collected 2018-10
CGATCAATGGTATCACCGACGAGTTCCCCTGATTCTGGTTCATAAGCACCGCCTTAATCATCGAGCAGCAGACGGCTCCGGCATCATCGAGGGCATGAGGGTCGATGACGCGACGGATGTTCACGTCAATGGCCTTGTTCTTCTCGTAGATCTTCTGGAAGTATGGAGCCATGAAGGCCAGCAGTTTATGACGGGTGATCACATAGTCCCTATAGGTCTTGTCTCCCGTAGCCTGATAGGCTGCCAACGCCCCGGAGTAGGTGACACCCCACTCATAGCTCGTCAGTCGGAACCCACCCTGTTTCAGATAGGTATCGGCGGTGGCCTTACTCATGTCGGTAACGCGCTCGCCGGTATTCTTGTCCACCAGTTCGGCAGGAGTCTCCGACTCGATATATTTCAGCACACGGTCCATGACGGCCTTCACATCAGCGGCCTTCGAGACACCATAGCCCACCCGGTAGGCAGGTTTCATGAGGTGCAACGGTGTATTGTTGTCGTTAATGGTCTCACTGGGCTGGGCTGTAGCCGACATTGCGGCAATGACGGCCAGCATCATCAAGATGGTCTTTTTCATATCCTTTGTTATTTATTTAATCTTCGGTTTCAGTTCATCGGGCGACTCGTTGGTGAACATGCTGACCTGCGGCCCGTCCTTGGTGAAAAAGTCGGTGATCACCTTCGGGTCGAGGGTCAGCGTGGGCTGGAAGTCGTCGCTCTGCATATAGCTGAGGATCGTCTGACGCATCTGCCGCGCCACAACCCGACGGTCGAGGTTGTTGTCGATATCCATGGTGGTCATGAGCAGCTTGCCCTTCAGCACATTGGCCTCAATGAGCATACCCAGCTTACGCGAGACGTGCCAGGTGTCAATGGGCTGGATGGGGGGCTGATAGTCGGCAGGCAGTTCCATGAGGTTCATCACCTGTGCCCGGTTCAGCAGCTCCCACCAGTTCAGGTTGCTCCAGTCATCGGTGGGGAACCCATACTTGAAGAGCGGATGCTGGTTGTCGATATAGGCACCGGTGGTATGCGGCGGACGCATCTTAAACCACGAGGTGTTCCAGAACACAGGCAGGTAATGCTGTACGACATCGCGGCCCAGGCGCACCTTACCGGCAGCCGTCAGCAACACCTTGCCACCTTTCTTCAACACAGAGATGGCCTTGGCGTCGAGCGAATCTGTGATGAATATATCGCCGCTCTCCTCACTCCTCACCCCACAACTATCGGGATAGACCCAGAAATCCCAATGGTTCCACACCTGCTTGCCGATATGGACCTTCAGCGTCAGTTTGCAGGGCTCGCTGATGCTGTCGAGGGGAACGACAACGGAGCCGATCTGCACGTTCTTGCCAATAGGGATACTGTCAGACGAGAGAGGACCTTCCGTCACAATCTGCTCACCACATGTGATGATATAAGACTTCCGGATGGGGGAAATATTTCCGTAGAGGGCGTTGTAGACCTCGATGGGCACCCGCAAGGTGTCGGCCGACGTATAGACAAACTTCAGGAAGCGGGCCAGCGGCACCAACGGCGAACAGAACTCCCGCCACTCGTTGGCAAACATATAACCCTTCTCCCGCCAATGTACATTCAGCGGTCCGACGAGGGCCGTTCCCTGACCGCTGTAGTCGTTGAGCGACAACAACTGGAAACCGGCATAGTCCTTTGTACGCAGGTTGCGCTCGATCTCATATTTATAACAGAGAGTCTGGAGCCGGCCGCTGGCCATAAGGAACTTTCCGGCCTGCTGCTCCATACCGTTCTCACGGAGCAGGTCGCGGAAGATCTCAAAGTTACGGGCCTTATAGGCTCCCGTGTACTCGACAATCTCGTTGAAGTCGGGGAAGGCACACCACTGTCCCTGTTCATGGGCGATGATGGGACTGTTGTTAGGCTCACTGCCCTTATAGTTGCGGGGATACTCTATCTGACTGAAGTAGTCATCATCGGCATGAGGGGCATGTTTGTCCCAGTCAAGGCCGCGTGCCCCACCCTTCACATGATACTCCGAACCATCGTCCCAGGCCCAACCGCCACCGACGGAGGCTCCGCAGTAGAGGCGCGACGGGTCGTAGTGCTTCATCGTCTTCACCCATTCGTTACAGTAGGCCACCCAGTTGCCGGCAGGCTCATTGCCGGCAGCCATCATCACGAACGAGGGGTGATGGCCATAGGTATCCACAATCCGCTTCGACTCCTCCAACAGATACTGGTCGATCTTCTGTCCCTGTCGGAGCTTCACACCGTGATTCGGCCACGAGGGTCCCTCCGGCTGGAGATAAATGCCGAGCTTGTCGGCTGCTGCAAAGGCGGCCTCCGGCGGACAGTAGGAATGGAAGCGCACATGATTCAGGCCGTATTCCTTCACCTTGGTCAAGATACTCATCCACGATTCCTCATCTGTCGGGGGATAGCCGGTCTCGGGGAAGCAGCAGTTCTCCACCGTTCCGCGAAGCCACACAGGACGGTCGTTGACATACAGCTGGCGCCCTTTCACACAGATTGTCCGCACGCCAAAGGTAGTCTCGTAATAGTCATTGCCCACGCTTATACCTAATCTATATAGCTGTGGAGAGAACTCGTCCCAAGGTATCATAGAACCCGTCGGGATGCGCAGTTTCATCGTATGGCCGGTGATGTTCTGAAGCCACGTGAGAGGCGTGTCTTTATAGTTTTCATTTCCTGGTCTGACAGGTTCCACCGACACCATCATATAATCATCATAGAACATAGGATTGATGTCGCCGCCAAACACCACAGTCGCCTGTATCACACCATCCACCGGTTCCGTATTGAGCTTGACCTGACGGATGAAGATATCCTTCTCTTGGGCCCGAAGCTCCATCAGTCCGGTGATACCGTTCCAGTTACCCTGGGTCTGGTCGGTCACGCTGTGCGAGTCCTGCCCGACACAGACATTCTCGATACCATTGTAGACACAGACGGCAATCGTATTCCGACTTCCGGGAACGAGGAAGCGCGTCACGTCATACTGATGGGGTGTGGAGAGCGACCGCTGAAGGCCCACCTCCCGACCGTTGATATAGACGATGGTCTCGATATGCGGGCGTTCCAGAAAGAGGGTCACGTTCTTAGACTTCCAGTCTCTCGGCACATAGACACTCCGTTTGTACCAGGCCTTACCCACGTAATGTTTCTCAGGCGTCAGGAAGAACGGGAACTTCACGTTACCCTCCCGCCGATACTGTTCCATCCAAGGATTAAAGTAGTACGACGAGTCGTAGGTCGAGCCCGTCCAACGGGTGTCGACCGTCACAGGATCACCCTTCCCGTTGGTCAGCAGCGAACCGGGCAGCATCACATAGTCGTTGTAACTGACGGAGTCGCCAAGGGACAGGTCCCACGACCCTGCGAGACTGATCACATCCTGAGCTTGGACCATACTGCCGCACAACAGTGTCAGCAGGACAGAGAGAGAACATGCGTGAAATCTTCCCATGAGTCTGATCGTTTATTTGATTACTTTTTTGCCATTGATGATATAGAGGCCCTTCCCGGGAGCCTTTACCCGGACACCCGTCAGACTGTAACAAGCACCATCACCCTGCTCCTCGAAGCGCACCGTCTGGATGCCCGTCGTGTTGTTATAGGCACCGATGTAGTCGGGCAGGTAGAAGCCGAGGTGCGGCGGTTGGTTGTAGGCGGTATTCTGCCAAGCCACAGCCATACGGTAGGTGTGGTCGTGCATCAGCGTGGGGAAACGGTAGTCGGTCTCGTAGGCTGTCGAATAGACGTTCAGCGTGGCGTTGTCGGTCTTACTCCAAAGGATGACCTCTTCGCGCCAATCACCGAAGATGTCGGCAGCCAGACAGGGCGTCGCCTTCGTGCCGTTACAAGACGAGGAATTACCCATCGAACTGGCACCGATGGCCGACAGACCCGGTCCTAACATCAGACTGCTTTTGCCGTACTTGCTGATAGTGATACCGTCAAGCAGCTCGTCGAGTTCATCACCGTCCCAATAGATGCGGAAGTTCATCGAGGGTTTCGAAGAACCCGCCTGTTCGCCGGTGATGGCATTGAAGGGATTCTGGTTACGGCTGCCACTATCGAAGCCACCGTAGGAAGACCAGAACTCATAGCCTCGACTGTCGGCCACGATGTCGGCCGCCAGACCGCGTCCGTTATCCTGGCCCTTCTGTCCGCCCTTCCAGATAATCTCTCCCGTAGCGGCATCGTGGAGATCCCAGGCATAGTCGCCCTTCTCCTCATGCACATCGAAGAGTTCCAGTCCGGGACGGTCGGGATCGAGGTCACCCAGATGGATGGCATCTCCATGACCGAAACCAACGGCATAAAGTATCTTTCCGTCATCGTCGAGAGCTGCCGAGCCCCAGACGATCTCGTCTTTTCCGTCACCGTCAACATCACCGATAGAAAGGTTGTGGTTACCATTGGCATACATCGTATAACGGCCCAGTCCGGAGGTACACACCTCAGGCGTAAACGACTCCGTCTGGCCGTCAGCATCCATCACACTATAGCTGTCCTTCTTGTCTGAGTTGTGCAGCCAACGGGTCTTCAGCTCCTGCCCGTCGAAGTCTACCGCCCAGATATAGGCATAGGTATAGTAACCGCGACAGAAGATGCCGCTCGGATTCTCGTCAGGACCGCCTAAATAGGCGACAGCAGCCAGATAGCGCTCACCACGGTTGCCATAGTCGCCACGGTCTTTCTTGCCGCTGCGGTCGTCCCAGTTGAAAGTGCCTTCGGCCTCACTCAGTTCTGCTTTGGCGTTACGGTTGGGGTAGTAAGCGATGGTGTGGATGGCAGCTCCTGTCATACCATCGAACACGGTGAGATATTCCTGTCCGCCATTGATGCGACCTGCACTAGTGCGCCAGTCTTTCGTATTGTCGGCAGCCTTGATATTGTCATCGGTAGCGGCCTGGTTCACGTAATTACCCAGTCCGTCCTTCGACCCTGGGGCGGTCTTGCACATCAGTTCGGCATATCCGTTCTTATCAAAGTCATAGACCATGAACTGCGTATAGTGGGCACCTGCACGGATATTTACACCCAAGTCGATACGCCAGAGCAATTCGCAATTCGACGCGGTACCATTCACAATCTTATAGCAATCGAGGAACACATTGTCGGTCTTGTCGCTCTGGGAGTTGTCCTTCGAGGTCGAAGGGTCCCACTTCACGAAGATCTCATACTGTCCGTCACCGTCGACATCGCCCACCGAGCAGTCGTTAGGTGAGTAGGTGCCTCCCTGGGCACCTGTCTCCGGACGCTCGAGCTTCAGTTCGAGATAGCTCTTGGCCCAGGGCTTCACGGTTTCCGATGCCCTGATGACAAGAGCATCCGAATGGACGTCGTAAGCCCACACCTCAAACTCATCGTCAGCCGTGCCGTCGACGCTCATCGACGTGGCGCCAGTGATATTCTCAGCCACAGGCGTACCATTCTTCAAGAGGGTAAACGCCGTGCCCGGGGTATCAGTCCCCAACAACCGCCAGCTGACGAACACCTTCCCCGCCGTCGTAGGGAATGCCACCAGCCCGCGGTCCAGCTTCTCCATCTGACTCTGTGGCGTGCTCAACGATTTCTGCGCATGGCTGCCGACAGCCCATGCCAGCAGCCCGCACATGACAAATAATTTGCCTAGTAGTTTCATTTTTCCTTTTTATTTGATGATGATTTTCTTTCCGTTCTTGATGTAGATACCCTTCTGCTGCGGCTCTCCCGTCAGTCTGCGACCGTCTAAGGAGTACCATACTCCCTCGCTTTCGGAGAGGGCTGGGGTGAGGTTCCTGATGTCAGTCGGCTGGTCCGTCACCTTCAGCCTGCCTTCCTTCTTCAGCAGTTGCGTGGTGTCCCAGTAAAGGCCGTCGGGCAGTTCCGGCAGGTTGACGACGGTGTTCGAGGTCGTCTGCAGGGCACCGACCTTCCACAGCACCACCTCGTCGCCAGCCTTCAATCCCGAAGCCAGAATATTAATCTCGCCTGTCACCATCATGGTTCCTTCCACATTCACCGGCGAGACCTGGATGCCAGTTCTACCTTTCTGCACTTTAAGATCCAGAACTTTTACTGTCGTAAGACCTTTGCCTGTGATATTGACCCCTCCAATAAGCCTTCCGATGCTGACGTCACGGCCATTATTCGGAAAATCACCTCTGACAGTGGCCTTTCCCAACCCATACGAGTTGTTCCACTGGAGCAGCGGATCATATTGACCGGTTTTTGTCTTTAAGAAATTCAATTCACCTTCAAACTGGCTCCAGTCGCCCTGCATATTGCAGCGTACACTAGTCACATGCACTGCCAGATTACCTTTACCCATTAACTTTCCTTTGTAGTCGCAACGGGCATCAAGATACCAGTTTCCGCCACCTCCTTCAGGTACAACCATAGTCGTCGTGTTCGAGGAATAGCTGTTGATATTGTCGGGATCCTTCAGCGTTCCACCATTCAGCACCACCGTATCAGGGTATTGATGAATATTACCAAGTTCACCTGCCTGGACTATGCCCTGACGGAGTATAAGCTTACTGAACATACACGACCCGCCCATCACCAAGGTGCCGTCGCCGGTCTTCTCCAGATAAGACTTGCCCGTCTGACTGATTTTCCCCTTCAAGGTCAGCGTCCTTACAGGCAAGGCTATCACACCACCGCCTTCCCCAAGGATCAGGTTCTGGGAGGTCGTCACATCAGGTTTATTTGCCATCAGCGAGAGGCCCCCGCCGTGCTGCAGGTTAATCGGATTATTGACACCTCCCAACGCACCGTATTCGGCACCGTCGGAATGAGCCAAAGCCGATACCGTCACCGTGCCGCCGTCAATCACAACGCCACCGGTAAATTTGTTTACGGTGTTGATAGTCAGATTAGCAGCACCCATCTTGAACAACGAACCATCGCCAACAATGCCGCCATTACCGTACAACGTAAAGTCACGTTCCTCATTGGCAAAGACGACACTCGACGGAGCCACATCCTCTCTGATATCTACCACATTCGCATACGCTCCATCATCAAACGTTACCCTGTCGCCCGTCACGAAGGCCACCCTCGTTCCGTCGGGCAACAGGAAGTTCTCCGTGTTGTTAAAGTCCCATATATAACTATCATCACCTGTCCATTTCACATCCAATGGCGAACGTGTGGCTTGCAGAACCAGATAGATACGTGAGAAGCCATCCTCATTGGTCTCTTTGGTGAGATAGCATTTCATGCCGCTAAGGCCTTCAATGACGATATCCTCTAGATTGCCGACAAACTCATTAGCCTGCAGGATCTCATACTTCCCTTCAGGCATATTGGTCTGGCCATCCTCCAGGTTAGGGATGAAACGGAACACGGGAGCCTTGTATTCCGGACCATACTGCCAGTCCTTGGTCTCAATGACAAGTTTCGAGGCACCTATTGCATCACATATATTATGATCGAAATCTTCCTTCTTATTGAACAAGTCCAGCTCAAGCACTGAGCCAAAGCCAAGCCTGAGTGTATCGACACTCATGCTACCATAGCCATGATTACCACCAGGCCTGATGACTGAGCCATACTCTACCTCAATATCCTGAAATTTTGTCCCTGAATCTGGTGTGGTTTCCATTTTGGCAAAGCGGTTCAGCCAGAGGCGGCTATCTTTTAGTCCCTTGTTAAGCACTATCGTACCTGCCCATACATCAGTCGGGCCTCCATAGCTCTGTATTCCGTCACCCTCCAGCCTAAGTATGCCGTCGCCCTGCTTCACAAGGCGGATGTTGCTCCCGGAAAGATCTCCCATGGAAGTCCTCTCCATCCTGAGGGTATGGGTATAATAGCCGTATTCTATGTTGTTGTTATCGTCATGACCCTGAACCCACGACGGGGCATTGTCGATGATAACGGCAGGCAGGCAGGGCTCTGTCACGGTCACTTCCATATCGCCGGTTTCTGCCAGAAGCACCTGGGCCTCATTATGCTCACTGGAGATAGTGCCGCCATTCTTGATTTCCACTCTTCCCGTCATCGTCAGGGGCGGAGGAGCCTGGGTGATACCCTCCAGTTCGCCGAGGAAATAACTCACGTGAGGCGGCTGGTTGTAGCCGCACATCTGCCAGGCCATCGCCTGACGGTACTGGTGGTCGCTCCACAGCGTGGGGATGCGCCAGTCGGTGGGGATGGTCGTGGTATAGATGCGGATCTTGTTGTCCTTGGTGCGGGTGATGACCTCCTCGCGCCAGTCGCCGAGGATATCTCCCTGGTAACAGGGTGTTCCCTTGGTGTCGTTGTTGGTCATCGAACCCTTCAATGTCTCTATCGCGCCCGTACCATATTTATATATAGTGACGGCCGTGTTCTTACCCTGACTGGAATAGTCCTGGCTTTCCTCCAGCAGGTCACCGTCCCAGTAGATGCGGAAATTCTGGGTGATATTGCTCTTCGTTCCGCCAGGCAGCGGCGCGTTGATGACCGAGCTGATCAGACCGGGATCGCGGCTTGACACACCCTGACAGCCGGGATAGTCGTTGGTGAAGTTACCCATCATAGCGCGCCCGTCGTCATCACCAGCCGTGTAGCGATAGTATAGCTTCGAGGTGGTGGCATCGCGATAGTTGTTGCCCGGGTTGTCCTCGTTGCAGGCGAAGATCTCATGCCCGTGGATATAGGGATTGAAGTCGCCCTGATGCTGGGCGTCACCATGACCTAAGCCCGTGGTCGAGAGCCCATGACCGTTATCGTCGATCACCATCGAACCGAAGCAGATCTCGTCGCGTCCGTCCCAGTCCACATCGGCGATGGCGTAGTTGTGGTAACCCTGTCCGTACCAGGGAGAGCCTGCCGTATTATTCGTCCAGTGCCAGCGCTCCGTCAGCTCATGGGTCTGGGGATCCACGTCGAGCGCCACCATCTTATGACGCGTATAGATGCCGCGAGCGAGGAAGATGCTCGCATGACGGCCGTCGAGACAGGGAGCGCCGAAGAAGTGCTTCGTCGAGCGGTGGCCGTAGCCGTCGCCCCAGGCAGCTTCCAGATTGGTCTCGCCGTCCTCCAGTCGCTTCAGCGGATAGTCCATCACCTGATAGGGCTTGCCCGTCGCACCGTCCATATAGACCAGATATTCGTCGCCCTGATGCACGAACCACTGTCCTGTGCTGGTGGCACCCAGATAGTTCTTCGTCGCGTCACCGATCACCTGCGTCGTGCCGTCGGCCATGTGGATCACCGTTCCGTCAGAGGCACGCATCACAGCCTCTGCCCGTCCATCCTCATCCCAGTCGTAAGCGATGATGTTCTGCTCGTTGTTCTGGAAGTCGGCCATGTTCGGCCCGAGTTCTATCCACCAGAGTTTCTGACCGTTGAGCTTATACACCTCGATGATGAAGTATTCGCCCTCATAGCCCGCCTTCTGGTAACTGGTGCCTGCCCAACTCTGGTTGTCGAACTTGATCAGGATCTCCAGTTCACCGTCGCCGTCCACATCGGCACAGCAGGCATCGTTGGGCACGTAGGTCGACTTCAGGTCGCCGTGATCAGGCGTGATCTCCAACCATTTCTGCGCCCACACGGTGGCAGGCTTCGAGTGCTCACCCTCCTGACCGTTCACAACGGCGGTCACCGTGTAGGTACTGCTCTCCGTTCCACCGTCGGCATCCAGGAAATTGGTTGTCTGGAGTGGAATCTCGGCATTGATCTTCGTGCCGTCGCGGTAGATGTTATACGTCACATCATAATACTCCTCGGCCAACACGCGCCAGGAGCAGAACACCCCCGTGTCAGTCTTCACAGCCACCAGCCCGCGGTCCAAACGGTCTGTCATACGCTGCGCAACGGCAGGAACGACAGACAAACAGAGCAGTAATACCACCAAAAAGTATTTCTTCATTTTTCCTTATTTCTTATGAACAGATTCTATCTTATGCAGTTGATGCCGCAAAAGTAGCAAAAAAGGCCGAATTGACCAAAAAAATATCATAAGTTATAGTAAATTTATCACGAAACACAGCTTCCTTCAAAAGAGTGGCGCACGACATCTTTCCTAGAAAATAATTTTGATTTTCTCTTCCACTTCCACCAGATTGCTGAAAACATCTGTGTACATAAGCTTTTCAGAAGGTGGAAGAGGATTTTTCTCTTCCACTCTTCTTCCACCTCTGAACATCGCTGCTGACTGAGGGTTTACTGGCAGCAAAGCCTGAGTTTAGATAGACTAAACTCGGAGTTTAGATAGGGTAAACTAGGACTTTAGATAGGGTAAACTCCAAAATTCTCTAGAGAATTTAAGAGAAAGGTGGCACCTTTCTCCAGGTTTGCAGCCACCAATCTGGGAGTTTACAGGCACCTTTCTATGAGTTCATAAGCATCTTTCTATGAGTTCAAAGGCATCTTTCTTCCAACACTGAGCATTCTTCACTTCCATTCACTTTCACTACGATTTCTCGCCATCCCATACATGCAAAACGTCCTCAAGCGGCTTTTTGACCTCAAAAAGGTGGAAGAGAGGTGGAAGAGAAAAATCTTCTTCCACTTCCGGAAATACCTTTATATAAAGGGCATACAAGCATTTTGGTGGAAGTGGAAGAGAATTGCACAAAAGAAATATAGAATAAAATGCGCAAAGGAAGTTGACACCTCTGTGACTCAGTAATTCAAAAAACGTCGGCAAAGAAACAAATAAATCCCTCAGTTTCATCAAAGGAAGCAGAGGATTATATTGCTTTAAGGATTTTAGCTGACACCTTGCGAGTGACACAGAAAGACAAAGCAGGGTCTGTGCCCGATGTGTTATGAAAGACAAAAATATGGGATAATAATGTGGATGTCTCAGGATTTCTTCGTACCTTTGCCGCCGTAATGATAACAACTTAACTTTATATCGATATGGAAACAACAAAGAAAAGAACACGCGAAGAGGTCCGTGCAGCCTTTAGGGCTTTTATGCGTGAGAAGGAAGAAGAAAGAAAGGCTGCTGAAATCAGACTTGAATTGTATCACAAAAAGAGGCTGGCAGGATTAATTTAGAACTGCCCGCCTTTAAATCTATCAGATTATGACACATTAAATTTGGAAAACATTAACAAGCAAGCTCCGTATAAAGTGACAGTCGATACGGATTTTCCGCATTTGTTTTATTTTCACACAGATTATGAAGTGGATTATGAGATCTGTATTAAATCGAATGACACTTTTGTTCCCAGCGGTGCCTATGCGCTTGATATAAGGAACAAATGGTAGTTAGATTTTACTTCAACAGATTCCAACCCTCATTCTTTTCCTGCACCTGCATTTGTTGAATGGCAATCTGATTGAGTTTTACAAGCCTTTCGCATTAAAGCACGCCATCATTGATAAGCACGGCCTTTATATAAAAAAAGATTGCGATTTCTTTCATAGTTACGACAATTATCCGAAAGTTCCAAATCTTTCTCAAATTATATTTTCCACGATTTGAAGCCTTCAACAATCTCACTTAACCACAAACTTCTTGCCTTGCTTGATGTAGAGGCCCTTATGCAAGGCGCGAGGGTTCACCTGAATACCATTGAGGTTGTAGACAGCGGCATCATGCAAATCGTGGGCGGCAAGAAGGGGGATGGCAGTTTCGGAGGAGCCTTCAAAAGCCCAACCCATCTGGCGTTCGGAGAGGATGCTGCCCTGCTTGGCACGCATGAAAACCATCTCAGGCAGGTTGCCTTCGGCATCGCGGGGAGCGAAGAGCGTAGCGGGATCGGTGGAGACAAACATGGAGGCGCTGACTGCTACGGCTGTCTCGGCGGGAGCGAAGGTGTTGTTCTCGATGGTGCATCGGTCGGCGTCGCAGTTAACCAGATGGCCACCCTTCGACGTATCGGTGAACGTGAACGACACATTATGCTTCAGGATGTGACCGTAGCCCGGCACATCGACTGCCTCTTCGTTGGATTTGCGATTCACCATGTTGTAGTTCGAGCGGTTCTGCCAGGAGGCGTTGTACTCCCATCGGCAGCCGCCCATGTGATGGTTGGCGTAGAGGCCGTTGGCCTTGTTGCGATAGGCCACGCAATGGTGGATGTAGTTCTGGGGACATTCAGCCGGGCACTTCGTGGTGCCGGCATTCATGCCATAGCCGCCAGCCTTGAAGCCATTGCCGTCGCCGGCGGAGAGGAAGGCTGTGGTGTCGTGGGCATCGGCAGCGGGCCGATAACCGTTGTAGAAGGCCCAGCAGTGGTCGAACTCTGCCGGAGCGAGGTTGTTGATCAGATCGAAGCCGTCGTCGCTGTTGCGCCAGGCTCGACAGTAACGGATGGCGTTGCCCGTCTCGCTGGTCTTCTGGACATGGATGCCAAAGCCGTCGACATTACCGCCGTAAGCACCTTCGCTATAGTCGTCGTAGTTGTTGTAGGCATCACAGTTCAGTACAAGATTGTTGGAGCCTGCCGTCTGGTAATAGCCGATCGCCATACCATCGTGCATGGCTAGATTCTCCACGATGCAGTGAGAGCCTTTTCTTGCCGAGACGCATTCAGACTGGGTGTGCCCCTTCATCCTTACTGGCACACCGACGATGTCGAAATTGCGCAGATGCAGGTAGTCGGCACCTAGATAGAATGCTGAGAAACGGTGACGGCCGTCGAGTTGGAGGGCCGAGAAGTCGAAGAGCGGACGCTCGCCGGGATAGCCCATGATGCAGGTACGACGGTCTGCCGATCCGCCTTTCTCCAAGGCAAAGACAAAAGCATAGGTATGGTCTATCTTCATCACCTGCTCATCGGTAATGGCATATCTGCCACCTCTGATGCATATCGTATCGCCAGAAGCTATCTGATGATATGCAGCAGGGAGAGTAGCCAAGGGAGCATCGATTGTTCCGGCTGAGCTGTCGCTGCCATCCGTAGCTATATAGACCACCTTTGCCTGCAAATCTGCAAAGAAGGCCATCAAGGCAAACAAGAATATAGCCTTCCTCATTGCTTTACTGCTTCTCTGCCTGATCGATAAAATAAGAAATTCCCTCCAGGCTCAGGTCTGCCTGCTGCCCATTGCACGACAAACTCTGCACGACGATTTCCATCGACAGTTTTTCCGACTTCAGGAAATAAGCCACCGCTGCACTCATCAGCGCGGAAATCTCATAGTCCTTACCGCCTGCTGTCACAGTAAACTGCCAGTCGGTAGGTTCCATCACCAGTAACAATTGGAACCGGTCTTCCGTCATAGCCATACTCACCGTTGGAGCCTGATAGACAAGCCCCTTGACAGTCTTCAGGGCCTCCGCCATTTCTTCATCAGAAAGAAAGGCCTTCAACAGCGGGCGGATCGGCAAATCACGCACCGAGAAATTCCTGCCGATGGTGACAGAGGCACGTGTTGGCACATTGTTGTCCATCACCGTACCCACATAAGTACCTTTCAGATTGTCAAAAGCCTTTTGGGCATCCTCCACCGTGACAACATCCTGATTGCTGTCACTGCAGGCAACCAGCCCCACTAATATAGCTCCACAGAGCAATAAAGTAACAATTTTCTTCATCTTGAGTAGTTTGTAATTTCGTGTGCAAAGTTACGAAAAAAGATTGACTTGAAGAAGTGATTGGGAAAAAAAATCACGAATCGGTCACACGGTCACACTGTGACCATGTGATCATTTGGACGAGACTGAACAAAATATGTCAAATTATTTCAAAATATCAAACTTAACAATACCGCCTCTATATCTAATTGAAGCACAAGCAGTTACAGGACACAAATTTTAAGCTAAGGAAAACCAGACTTTAGGCTAAGTAAAGTCGGAGTTTACTTAGCCTAAACTCCCACTTTAGTCTATCTAAAGTCCGAGTTTACCATAAGGGTTTTTAGAATGTAAGATAATTTCATTTTTTCACACCCTAAACGGTCACATGGTCACACGTGTGACCGTGACCGTTTTAACAGACAAGAATCCCCGCTCTCATAAAACGAGGCGGGGATTTGAATATGAGGGTATAAACTAAATCTCAATTGAAGATTAGCGAACGATGAACTTCTTGCCCTGCTTCACATAGACACCCTTCTTCAGCGTGTTCGGGTTCATCTGAACACCGTTCAGGTTGTAGATAGGAGCATTGTGATCAGAGACGATCTTGTTGTAAGGCAGCGTCTCGATGCCAGAACCACCCTTGTTGACGAAGGTACGTACACGTGCCAGAGCTGTATCGATACGGAAGAGTTGGAAGGTCTCAGTACCCTTGATTACGCTCAGACCAGACTCAGGAGCCCAATTCTCAGCATTGTACTTCTGGATAGCCTCTTCTTCGGTATCAGCAAAGACGGTAATATAATCGGTCTTACTACGACCATAGTTGTCAACACGGTTCACAATGATATAGTCGTTGTCAGTCAGACCATCGACACCCATCACTGCATTGGCAACACCCTGACCTAATGCACCAGACATATCGTCTTCACGGTTACCAACATTGATAAGACCAATATTCAGATAGAACTTGGCATTTGCAGTTGCTTGCTCACCAGTAGACCATGTGTAGACAGGAGCAAAGATCTTGTGAGCCTCTTCCTCAGTCAGAGTAGACTGCAGCTTCATGAAGCGACGGATTCCACCGTGAGCCACGTCATAAGGACGAACCTGAACAGTATCACCTACAGCAGTTCCCTTAATCCATGTGAAACGAAGAGCATCGGGACGACCAGTCCAGTTGTTCTCACCAGACATGCTCTCTGATGCCAGCACGTCGATCTCAGCAAAGCCCTTAGCAGTCAGGTCACCCTCTGCCATGTGCTGGAAGTCGATATCGTCCTTCACACCATACTCACTGTCATTCTCATAGGTAACAGTCGTAGAGCCAAACTGATCCTTACCACCGTCGTGAGTAGTGATTTCCAGCTTACCCTTAGCATTGACAGTAAGCATCTCACCTGTCTGGCAGTTCTCCTTTGCAATCACATCACCAGAAGCCGGTGTGTACTTATAATTGAAGAAGAGAGCCGGCTGTGTGGGAACTTCTGTATTGCTAACAGTCATCTTATAGGTCTTGACATAACCCTCGTCAACGCCAGTGATTTCAGCTGTGACAGCAGGCAGAGCGATAATCTCAGCTACCACATCAACGGTAACCTGCTCAGACTTGGCAGAGCCAGACTCTGTCCAAGCAACGAGCTTACCAGACGCAGCGATATTGAACTTATACATACCAGGCAGCGTAGTATCGTCGGGAGTCAGCTCAGCACCGTCGAATGTAACATGAAGCACCTCATTATTGGCCTCCTCGAAAGAAATCGTATAGGTACGGGAAGTACCATTAACGCCAGTCAGGGCTACGGTAGGAGCATTGGCAAAGTCCTCAGCAGTCTCCACCTGAACCAGGATGTTGTCGATAATGTTGATAGAACCGACCTTACCACCGAGCACGTTCAGACCTGTAGCACGCAGATTACCGACATACTCAGGAACGTTATAAGTGCCACTGACAACGGGAGTGCCGAACTCATCAGCCACATCATAAGCTACGGTACGAGCCTCAACATCCACATCCAACTGAATCTTATAAAAAGAGTCGAAGTTGATGGTAGCGATGTTGGTAGAGTCACCGTTAATAGCATAGGTGTTACCCTCCTTAGCCTCGTCAGTCAGCTCAGTCAGGTCGAACAGCCACCAGCGGTCAGGCTCTGTAGCACCTGCCTTAATCTCACTTGCAGGACGGCGATAGTTCTGGTTTGCCCAACGGTTGGTTGAGAATACTGAGTCAGACATCACAACGATTTCGTTAGCCAGATTGGTATCGGGCTTCTTCTTCGGGCACCAGTCGAACTTCAAGGTGTACTTGTTGACACCCTCACCATAGATGTCCGTTCCCCAGAGTGTGTAAGCATTACGCTCACCACCTCCGGAATGAACGAACTGGAAATAGCTTCCAAATTCATCACCGGCAATAGACATACCACCCGCATTACTGGGAGAAATCCAGTTTGCATCGGCTGGAGTCTTTGCCAACTCAAAATCCTGCTTGTACAGGTTCTTGATACCAGCCGTTGCCACTAAAGTGTAAGCAAACATAGCTGCGAAAAGGAGATAAAATTTTCTCATAATCGATAAGTTTTAATTGTTAATATAAAAAGTGGTTTATAAGTATAGTCTTTATTGAGTGCAAAGATACGAATTATTTCGTAAACTGCAAAGGATATTGTTAATTTAACACTTATTTATGCTGTGAGACGCCCTTTGCGCCTCACAGCAAATAAGTTTACCAGCCAGGATTCTGTGTCAGGTTGCCTGCCTTCAGGATCTCACTCTGCGGAATGGGGAAGAGATTCATCTTTGACTCATCCCACAGGCGAGTCTGAATCTGCTTCTTCACTGGGTCAGAGAAGGTGCCTTCACCTGTCCTTGTTATCTCCACACCATAGATATTCTGGAAATACTTCTGACCTTCTTTCCAGCGACGAACGTCAAAGAAGCGGTGCCCCTCGAAGGCAAGCTCTACGAAGCGTTCCTTCTTGCAAGCCTCCAGCGTTGCTTCTGCATCACTAAGATCAGCCAGACCCGCACGTTTCCGGACGGTGTTGATAGCCTGGGCAGCAGTCATGGTAAAGCCAGACTTATCGCTCAGGTTGAGCAGGCATTCGGCATAGTTCAGATAGAACTCAGCCAGACGGAAGGTGACCCAAACATGATAAAACGAGTTCTCACCATTACCTGCAATCTGCGTTGTGCCGTCCACATACTTCTTCAGATAATAGCCTGTTGGAGTGGCATTGACATTCGGCAGACCATTGACACCGCCAACGTAGGTCTCCAAAGGCTGGGTGTTGGCATTAGGCCACATATCACCATTCCTAGCAACGGTTGCAGCCAGACGCAGATCACTCTCCTCGTAAGCCTCCACCAGGTTCTGAGTCGGACAGTTGCCACCCTGACCACCAGCACCGGCACCAGACATGCCGACTGGGAAGTTGTACTTCTCGAAGGAGTTGGAAGCACTCAGCACGCGGCGGGCAAAGATAATCTCCTTCAGGGCCTTAGCATCCTTCCAATTAGTCTGTCCCTGGAACAATCCAGCATAATCAGACGACAGCGTGAACTGACGGGCCTTGGCTGCATTAATCAGATCGAGATTGGCCTGAGCTGCAGCTTTCCACAGCGACTGGTCATTATTAGGATTGAACAACGGACTGGCATGATAGAGGGCTGCACGAGCACGAAGCGCCAAAACAGCCAAGTTGTTTGCACGACCTGTTTCAGTGATACTCAAAGCCATTTTGCCTAAGTCAGCATAGTCTTTGACAATCGTATCCTTAATAGCGACACATTCATCATCGATAAACTTGAAGATCTCATCAGCCGTAGCACGAGGCAGGTTATTTGCCTCAGCAGCATCCATGTCTGATGTCTTCAAGGGTACACCCCCATACTGGCGAACCAGCAGGAAGTAGAAATAGGCACGCAGGAAACGGGCTTCATACTGGAAGTTGTTATACTGATGCATCTCCTCAAGGTAGGCGATGTCGAGCTTATAGTCATCGAAGGTCAGGTTATTGAACTCATCGAGGAACATGTTGGCATAACTGATTCCCTCATAACATGTAGTCCAGAGAGAACCATTGGCATTAGCAGCACTCCACGCACCATTGAAGAAGCTCTCAATAGCGTTACCCGACTGCGAATAGACGGACTCATCGGTGGCTGATGACAACATGGCACCACTGTAGTTATTGCCGAAGTCATAGTCAAGCTTTGCATACATGGTAGTGATGAAACCGCCTGCACGTTCAAACTTCACTTTCATATACTCAGCGTCATCGTACTTGAACTCCTTATAGTCCATCTTTTCACTACAGGAGGCGAGGACGCAAGCTGCAAGAGCACTTAAGAATAAATATTTTAGTTTCATAATCTTCATCTTTATTATGGTTAGAATGACAACTGTACACCGGCGACGACACTCTTGTTCAGCGGAGCCGAGACACCATAACATTCAGGATCAGCATCGTCGAGATGGTTGAAGCAAAGCAGGTCGATTCCACGGAGATAGACTTTGGCAGTCTTCATGAAACCTGTCTTCTGCATCAGGCAGGACGGCAGATTGTAGTACACCTCCACATTGCGGAGCTTCAGGAACGAGCGGTTACGCTGCCAATAGGTACTGGTCTGATAGTTGTTGGCATTGCTCGTCGTAGAGAGGCGCGGGAACTCGGCATTCACGTCGGGGTTAGAGGGGCTCCAGCGGCCGTCGTAGTACTGTTGCGAGAGCGAGGTGCTGTTCAATAAGGGCCAGTACATACCCTTGGCGCTGAGGTTGGCCGTGTAGTTGGCCACACCCTGGAACATCAGGTCAACACCAATGCCCTTATACTCAGCTCCGGCATGGAAGTTGTAAAATATCTCAGGTGCATATGCGCTGTAACCGATCTTCGTCTTATCGTTGGCATCGATGACACCATCGTTATTGATATCCTGATACTTGATATCGCCGGGACGTACCGTAGAGAAGTTCTGGGTAGGACTATTGGCAATGTCGGCCTCATCCTTGAACAGACCGATAGCCACAAGACCGTAGGTAGACTGCAGGGGATTGCCTGTCTCCACAAGGTTGTCGTAAGCCTTAGGCTCCTCTGCCATGTCCTTGATCTCATTCTTGTTGTAGTTGAAAGAACCTCCCAGGTTGAAAGTCAGCTCACCGATGGTCTTGGTGTAGTCGAGCGAAAGTTCGATACCCTTGCTGTCGACCTTTCCGGCATTCGTATACGGAGCCTCGAAACCGATAAGAGCCGAATAAGCACCTGCACCAGACACCCAGATGTCCTTGCGCTGCTGCATATAGGCATCCAATTCCACATTCAGGCCACCAAAAAGCGTGGCGTCTATTCCTATATTATATTTATAGGCCTTCTCGTTGGAGGGATTAACGGCAGCCATACGGCCACGCTGCTGTGCACCATAGGCATTTCCTGTATTGGCCTCATAACCACTGCCGAACGGATAGTTGTAAGATGCATTAGCGCCATAGGACTGTACATAGTAGTCCCAGACATTATCACCCGGCAAATAGTCGGCATTGATAATGCCGAAGCTGGCCCGGAGCTTCAGGAAGTTCACGATGGGGTTGTCCTTCAGGAAACTTTCATTGGAGAGCACCCAGGCTGCGGACACCGTAGGACCAAGGTTCCACTTCGTGTCAGGAGCCAGCCGGTTGCTGCCAGAGTACATGAGAGCCACCTCGGCAATATAACGATTGTCATAACCATAGTGAGCCAGGAACGAGACATTCTGACGGTAAATAGTATAGCCCGTGCTACCTGTCGAGTTCTGATATTCATAGTCATACTTCAACTGACTATAAAGATAATGCTTCTCGGCAAAAGTACTTTCAAAGTTGAAGCCACCCGAAAGGATCAGTCGACGTGCCCACTGATCAGTAGCGGCACCTTTACCCATCGTACCAGGAGTACCAGATGTCCAATAGTCCCCTAAAACAGGGGCACCGTTCTTCCAACTCTCAACGGGGTAACTGCCGTAGACGTAAGTCATGCTATGATCCTCGTAAAGGGTGCTGTAGGTGTCATAGCCCACTCGCAATGTCATGCTCAGACCAGGAATCCAGTATTTCAGATCCTGATTCAATGTCATGTCAGCAAAAAGGGCACGCTCGTGAATCTTATAGTAAGCAGCACCTGAAGACTGGGCTATCGGGTTCAGTTCGCCAGAATAGGTCGATGTACCACCCCACTCACCTATCTCATTCTTAATAGGGAAGGCTGTCGAGGGAACACTGTAAACCATATCCCACAAGTCGGCCTGGCTACCAGGGCGCGACATCTCGCTCAGCATACCGAGCATGTTCACCTTCAGATCGGTGGTCGGCGTGAGATCAATATCCAGGTTGGTACGCAGGTTACCACGCACATACTTGTCCTGTGTGGAATAGCCATCATTATCCGAGAAGTTCTTGATAAAGCCTTTGTCAGAAAGCAAGTTAAGCGTCGTATAATAACGGAAACGCTCACCACCACCGCTGAACTCCACACCGATTTTGTTCGTGGCACCATTCTTACGGAAGGTCTCATCCACCCAGTTCACATTGGGATACTGATAAGGATAGTTGCCGTTCTGGAAGGCTGCAATCTCCTCAGAAGAATACCGGGCAGGAGCACCTTCATTACCCATAGCCTCATTCATGGCATTGGCAAAGGTGGCACCATCGACAAACTTCGGACGGTTTGACTGGAAATTGAACAAGTGGTCGTAAGTGACACGGATATTCTTGGAGTTATATTCACCACGCTTGGTAGTGATCAGGATGGCACCGTTGGCACCCTTATAGCCATAAAGGGCTACGGCGGCAGCATCCTTGAGGATACTGACGTGATCGACCTCGTCGGAACTAACGAAACTGATATCACGCTCCACACCATCTACGAGGATCAGAGGGGTGCTGGTACTCAGACTCTGGAGACCACGGACATAGAACGTGGGATTCTGCTCAAAGTAGGAGCCCGTTCCCTGCAATGAAACGAGACCGTTACCCTGACCAAGAATCGAATTCCCAATATTTTTGGCAGAACGTTTGTTTACATCCCTGTTGGTAATCACAGAGACGGCAGCGGTAGACTGGCCACGGGTGAAATTCTTGTTTGCTCCCACCTCAATGACCTGATCCACGAAGCTGATGCCTGTGCTGTCCTGCTGTGCTGCAGTCGGCAGGCTCAGGCCTGCAAGCAGTGTCAGCATTAATATATTTTTCTTTTTCATAATCTCTTTACTTTTTTACCTTTTTACTTTTTCACCTTTAAAAAGATTACCATCCAGGATTCTGTACAAGGCCGTAACCCTTGTTGATCTCAGTCAGAGGAAGCGGGAAGAGGAACCACTTGCGCACCTCTAGGTCATTAGGAGAGTAATCCCAAAGGACACGACTGCGATTCTGCAGTTCAAAGAGACTGTGTTCAAAACGGCTTGGTTCTGCCACACCGGCATTCTTGTCATCACCGATATATGGACGGATATTGTGCTCCCAGTTCTTGCCAATCTGAATCAGGCGGTAGGTCACCAGACCATGAAGACGCTTGGTCATCCAATCACTGTGCTTGTAGCGAATCATATCATAGTAGCGGTTGTTACTCATACCGAGCTCACAAGCCCGCTCACGAAGGATTTCCTCGACAACATCTTGTTTATTGTCCATATTTGGCTTCACGGCGGCCTTCGACTTAGTGATGCTGGCCTTCAGGCCTTTCATACCTACGCGGGCACGAACCTCATCAACATACTTCAGGGCCTCGATCAGTTGGTCACACTGTGCCAGACATTCGGCGTACATCAGAAGCATCTCGTCGTAGCTCAGATACACCCACTGGGTATACTTTCCCTGATACTCACGACCCAAGTAATACTTAATGGTGCCATAGCCTGAAGGAAAGCGCTCGGTATCCTGCTCCACGATCTTTCCATCGGCATCGGCCACCTGATACTTCTCATGGTAGCCTCCGACCCAAAGCTCGTAATTGTTACCCTCAGACACACCAGACGTCCAGTTCAGACGTTCAGACTGGCCATTGACAATAGCATTCTCATAGAGACGGGGATCACGACTGGCCTTGCGCTGCACAGCACCACCACGACCCTTCACATATTCAAAGAAAAGCTTACCCTTCTCACCGTTGATATTACCGGCAGCCATATCGCCCTCCCAGTCAAACGGAGTACCATCGGCCCAACAGAACATATCCACATACTCCTGCGTAGGACCGTAAGAATTACGGAAGGGGCCTGGACCTGTCTCTGTTGTAGTCGGACCCACGAAGTTGTTCCACTGGTAAGAAGCCTTGTTACTGGTGGCACCTGCTACACGGGTAGAGTGGATGATTTCACGGCTGCCCTGATAGATATAGCCCATACGATAAGCCTGACGATATGCATCGGGCGTGGCGGCAGTCGCCTTATTCAACTCATACCAATTACCATTGGCGGCATTAGCATTCATAAAGTCCTGACAAGCTTGGAGGGCACGCTGCCAACGCTCCTGTTTGAAACCACCATGCCAGACGACGCTGTCGCGCTCGGCATCCGTAGAACCGTCATAATAAGGCTGATCAGCATTATAGAGCGGCGAGGCATTAAAGAGCAGGATCTTTGCCTTCAGGGCCATGGCACCTGCAGACGTCCAGCGTCCCGTGTTGTTGGTTGCATCGGTCTCAATTGTTGTGCCATTGTAAGCCCAGAGCAGGTCGGGAATTGCTTCGTCAAGCAACTTCACCATAAAGTTTGCAGTAGCCTCAGCAGTCGCACGACGAGTGGAGAGATCACCTTCCGTACCAGTATAGGTATGCTCTACAATTGGGAGTCCCCCATAGACTGAATAGAGGTCGAAGTAGCGGCTGGCCATGATACATTTGGCCTGTGCAATCATATTCTTTTTCTCTGCATCAGACAAGCCCGGCACTCTATCGATATTTTCAATAAGTAGCCAACAATGGTGTACTGTTTCCCATACCTTATCATCATTATAGGCGATGATGGCTCGGTCATTAGAGGTCAATGCATTAGAATAATACATTGTATAAGCATTGGAACCACTAAAATGCTGATGATAGCAATCTGTTAATGCATCAAGTTTCGTATTCCAATAGCTCTGGCTCCATGGTGACGCAGTGGAATTTTTATATGGGAGTCCATAATACTGCTGTACATAGAGACCAACAAGGAACTGCTTGGTATATTCGGCACTATTGAACACCGTGTCTAGTGTCACTGTGCCACCCGGTGCTTTCTCAATAAAGGAACTGCCGAACTTCACGTCATCGGTACAGGCGGCGAACACCATGCCACCAAGGACAAGTGTCACGACCCCTGATTGTAATTTATGATATAGTTTCATAATTGTATACCTTATTATATTTATTAGAATCCTAACTTAAGACTTGCGGTGTAAGTACGCTGCAGAGGATAAGAAGGTGTTGAGCTGGCACGAGCCTCCGGGTCACCAAACTTATACGGGGTGAGAGTGAAGAGGTTGTAGCCGCTGACAGACAACTGCAACTGATTCAGACCAAGCACTTTCATGAACGGGAAGTGGAAGTCGTAAGCAATCTGAAGGGTCTTCAGACGCATGTACTTCGCGTCCTTCTCCCATAGGGTGGAACTGGCATAGTTCTGGATTGAGTTTGTCCATGTGGCACGTGGATATTCTGCATTAGGATCAGGATTCTCTGGTGACCAAGTATTATCAAGATGATACTGGAGCAGACCACCATTGTTCTCCGTATTTCGATTGTGGAACGGACGCTGGAAAACGTCGCCAAGCACACGGCTAACATCCCAGGCTCCCGTGAACTGCGCACTGACGGAGAGATTCTTATAATAAAGAGCGAGATTCAGGCCTGCGATATACTGCGGGTCATCGGTATAGCCATAGTCGCGACTCTGGTCATTAGGATCAATATAACCATTACCGTCGAGGTCAACGAATACACAATCACCCGGCTTCAGAGTAGACACGAGCTGCGTGGGGAACTTCTGTCCGAACTCCTTTTCATAGTCAGCCTCTGCACCCTCATAATATAATTTCCAGAACTTGTACTGCAAACGACTTCCAATACGATGGCCGGCAGTATACATATAGTCATTCTGCTGCGGTGCCTGACGGTCTTCGATAATCTCATTGAAGTTGTGTGAGAGGTTCAACTTCACAGAGTAACGGAAATCCTTTCCAAACTTGTCTTGCCAGTTGACGGAAACCTCCCAACCATGGCTATCGACGACACCAAAGTTAGAATAGGGAGGTGTAAAACCAATAAATGTCGGAATACGGTTGTCAATGGCCAAGATGTCGGTACGGTGTTCCATATAATAGTCGAAAGTCGTACGCAGACGGTCATCGAAGAAGTTCATATCGAAACCGTAGTCCTGCTTGAAGGCCTTCTCCCAAGTCACGTCTGGGTTATTCTTGGCACTTTCATAGGCACCCTTCGTTGCAGTGCCGTTCTCCACACCGAACAGATAGGCGTATGCCACACCAGAATCACTGCCCGACGAATACTGGGCACGCTCCCAAAGGGCTGTCTGGTTTACGTTATAAGGATCGGACATAAACATGAAGCGGCTACCACCGATCTTATCGTTACCAACGAGGCCCCACGAAGCACGCAGTTTCAGGAAGCTGATATATTTCTTAACAGGCTTGAAGAACGGCTCATCACTGACAATCCATCCCACAGAACCTGCAGGGAAGGAACCAAAGCGCTTGCCAGGAGCGAAGTTCTCGGAGCCATTGTAACCGAAGTTGACCTCGGCCATATAGCGGTTGTTCCAGTCGTAAGTGACACGACCTACGAAACCAATATACGTACGGGCGATATCTGAATAGTCACCACTGATATAGTACTCCTTACTCTGATTGTACAGAGCCAGAGCGGTAATCGTATGAAGACCGAAGGAGCGGTTATAGTTCAGCGAACCTTCTGCATACCAGTTACGACTCTTGCCGTTTTGGTAATTGCGGTAGGTGGGCGTTGTGTCATCTCCAGCCTTACGGTAAAGTATTTCTTCATAGATATTACCACTTTCATTAACACCACGGTGGAAGACAGCGGTATAAGTAGAGGCATCATTGGTAATCTCCTTTGCTGTAGCATAAGAGCTATTATATGAACCCTTCAACTTCACAGAAAGCCCCTTGGTGATGAAATCGAGCTTCTGATCAAGCACAAGGTCCATCTGCAGCTTGTTATTATTATATTGGAACGCACCCGGCTGGCTCATGCAGTACGCCATCGGTGTACCACCGGTGAAGGGCAGGACGGGGATTGTCTTTGCATTGTCACCTTCAACGGTCGTATAGTTATCAGAGGTAGAATTACTATTGACGATGTACTTGCCATCAACAAAGCCTGGGCTGCTGAACGGAGTGGCCCAATAAACCTCCTTCACGAGCTGATCGGAAGACTGGCCAGAATGAGGTTTGTTAGAGTTATCCACCTTACCTGAAATATTAAAACTCAGGCGAGTGGTCTTAGTGACATCGATATCCAAGTTCGAACGGTAGTTGAAACGATTGTAGCCATAGCCGAAGTCATAAGGACGGTCAAATTCCTTAAAGATACCATCCTGAGTGAACATACCGGCAGAGATGAAGTACTTCACGGTCTTGTTACCACCAGAGATATTCACATTGTGCTGTGTCTGCAACGTTACATCTTTCATAATATAGTCTGACCAGTTCATGCTCGGGAATCGGATAGGATCAGTGTTGTTCTTAAACATATCTATCACCGTCTGCGAGAACTCGTGAGCCGTTCCGTCGTTGTCGTGCATAGCATTGTGGAACATAGCATAATCATACGATGAGGCCATCTCTACCATTTTCGTCGGCATCAGGGCAGAGAACGAAGTACTGGCCGTGATGTGAGCCTTACCTTCAGCGCCACGCTTGGTAGTAATCAGAATGACACCGTTGGCACCACGCACACCAAACACCGCTGTTGCAGAGGCATCTTTCAGGACAGTGACACTCTCGATTTCGTTGGGATCAATATCCCACATCTCACGCTCTACACCATCCACCTGAATCAGTGGAGAAGCACTAGCTGAACCGAACGTAGCCTTACCACGAACGAAGATGCTTGCAGCATCGCTACCTGGCTCACCAGAAGTCTGCACGGTGGTCACACCGGAGAGTTGACCAGCCAACACATTATTAACAGAAGACACTGGCGTACGGGTTAATTCCTCAGATTTCACTGAAGAAATAGCACCCGTAACGGTCACCTTCTTCTGTACACCGTAAGCCACCACCTCAACACCCTGAAGCATTGTGGACTCTTCCTGCAGTGTCACCTTCATGCCATTGGCAGCCTTGACGACCTGCTCCTTGTAACCCACAAACGAGATCTTCAACTGGGTGCCGGGCTTCACCTTCAATGTGAAGTTACCATCGAAGTCGGTCACCGTACCTGTCGTGGTCTTTGCCCCGACGACAATCACGCTCGCGCCGATCACGGCCTCACCCGTATTGTCGACGACCGTTCCCGAGATTGACTCTTCCTGCTGCACATTCTGAACAGAAGCATGAGCAGCGAGCAATCCGGTAGCGGGTACGAACCACCATGCCGATAGGACAACGGCAAAGGGCAGGACCTTACCTTTGATTCTCTTTAATTTGTTCATACAGTAGATATTAATTGTTATATATTAATTGTCTGTTATGAGTCTATGCAAGTAGTTTCGTTTGCAAAAGTACAAAAATTATTTAATCCGCAAGACATAAAAGCCCTAAGAATCATGACATAAATCAAAAATTATAGTTAATTTATCAAAATAAAAGGTTCCGCACCGCCCTTGACAAGCTCACGGCAACACTTCCAGCATGTAAATGGCATCCAGACTCCACAAGGCTGCATTATTCGTACTCAGACCAGGCAACTCGTCGAGAGATGCAGGTACCTCTGGAGGCAAGATCGGATGGGATGATTCTGCTAGTCGCAGGCCATGATCAGCTTCTCCCCAAAGAGCCTGCCACACGTTCTTCATCCGTTGGGGATCACGATCCTGCCAGGCGGCATAGGCTTCCAGACGGCGAACAGGGAACTGATGGTGGCGGGTCTCCCAGGCCATCTGTTTGTAACGGCGGGCGAAGTCGAGCCAACAGTCATTGAACAAGGAACAAGGAACCATCGGCAACAGTTCGTTCATCACCTCGAAACCACCCATGATGGTCATCAGGTGATTGGTCATCCGAAGTTTCGGGTCTCCATCGTATGTGATACGCCCTGTGGCCGGATCGTAACCCTTGGCCAGATTTCCGGTGAAGATGCCATCGGGGAGAGCTGCAATTGACTGCATACCCGTCAGGATCTTATCGCGATAACGCTCGGTGCCGAAACGTTCCCATTCCGTCATCCAGTTCCCGGCATACGCCAACCAGTCAGGTCCGATCCGAAGACGGGCAGGCATATGGCTCGGATACAGGCTCCGAGGCTCTGCCAGACGCATAGGATCCAGATGATACAGCAAAGTATCGGCATCGCGCTGGGCAGACATCAGGTCGCCTGTCCGCTCATCGGTGGTCAGATAATAATAGAACCGATTGAAGGCTGCCTGGCTGATACGGGCTTCCTTAGCCCCGCAACCCCAATGGCTGACATTATGACGACTACCCAACGGGGCGAACGGACCTATATGATAGACATCGACCTCGCTGCAATGGCGGGTCATCGCCTCGGCCATCTTCCAGATATCAGCTCGGCCTGTCCGGAGGAAGTTATACCAGAGCCACATGGGGGTGGCCAGTTCGGTGTTATCCCAGGCATAGCCTCCTACATCGTACCGCCAGCTGTGTCGCTCTGAGTCGTAGGCATGCATGATATCGCCATAGTTCCAGAAACCATACCACTTATGTTGCTCTATGGCCCGCTGATAGAAGTCGGTGAAGAGTGCCAGCCGCTGCTCGGTGGGATCCTTCCCGTCTTTGGGCAACGACCAGATGCCGAAGGCTCTTTTCTCATAAAGATACTCGGATGTCGGCAAAAGTTGTGCATCCGACATCAGCCGGTCTGCATCACGAGCCACCTGCGCCTTTCCCTGATATCCCGCCTGAGGCAAAAGCCACAGCGTGCTGGTACGGGCGATGCCGTAGGGAGTACTCATACCTTCCTGGACATCCTCATAGCTGGCCCGCAGCCCATGAGCCACCGTATCATAATGACAAAGGTTCATCGGTTCGGCCTCCGGACTCCACAGCCACATTGTCAGTTCGGCTTCGCTACTCCGACAATGACCGACCTCCATCGATGATGGGTACGACTGCCAGAAATCCTTCATGCCTACAGCGAGTCCGCCCTTCGTATCGCCAACGAAAACATAGCCGGGCGAACGGTTTCCGGTAAAAGTTCCTATCCACGGACTCACGGCTGTAGCGCGCTTACGTACGGAGAAGGCATTGTCTGTCTGCTGGGAAAGTCGGAAGCCATCCCACTGCGCCCAGTCCTTCAGATATAGACGAATTCTCTGAGGGATGGAGTCTGTCGCGATATGCCGACCCTTGAGCTGCGCGGCCCGCAGCAGGGAATGGTCGCTGCCTTGTTCCAGCAGTTGTACCGGCTCTGCCCACACGCCACCGTCATCAGTAGCAAAAGCCACATGACGGTTATAGGCCTCCTCCCGCATCGGGATCTGTAGTCGCAGGCCCAGTGATGTCAGCATATCCCGTTGCTCATCACCGTCATAAATAAAGGTGTGAACCAACTTCACCTGTTCACTGCCTGCATAAAAATAGAGGCGAACGGTAAAAGGCAGCCATTCTCGGCCATCTCCAGAGTGCAGACCTTCGATTCTGATGGTCGCACGCACCTTGCCGACGCGTTCTACAGTAACATGTTTGATCTCTGAGTGAAAAGTTCTGTCTGCTGTCGAAGCAATCAATGTCGCTGGTCCTCCAACTCGTCTGCCATCCAGACAGAGACTGTCGAGCAAGAAGCCGCCCTTTTGAGGGATATAAGCCTTCAGCCGACCCGTATTGACGACGATGTAGTCACCCTGATCGGCACAATCGAGCAGCAAAGATCCTTTCGCCATGTTTTTCTCTGCTTTCACTACGCTGGGGCAGCTTCCTGCTGGGATAACAGCAGCCAAACCAGCCCACTTCACAGAGCCATCGGGCCATCGGGCGTTCACCCAAGCATCGGTGGGGATCTTATCGGAGAGTGTGAGTTGAGAGACATCCCTCAGTTCTCCTTGTGCAAACGGCACACCGAAACTGACGGGCTGAGAGTCGTTTACAGATTTCACCCAATGCAACGGCACACCCGTTGTCTGATATGAAAGCATCGGGGTGTCGTAGGCTTTGAAGTTGGTGATGCGTGTCCTCGATAATGTCGTCCGGAAACCGAACCATCCCTCCTCAAGCGGCTGTGGATCCAGATAATCTACGATACAAACACCATCGATGAAGAAGCGTGTATGTCCCAGTTTGCTTTCTATCTTGACATGATACCAATGGTTAGCTTTCAGCAGATGCGATGCATCCGTATATTCCTTCAGGATTGCCGGACGTTTGGCTGCATCCTCCACCCCTTCCTCGTTACCATCATAACGGCGGAAGCGCGTCGTTGTATTATGGTTGCCGCCATAACCGAGGTAGTACATCTGTAACGTATAACAGCGCACGAAGATGCCACTGCGCCATTCGGTCCTCGTCCAAAGGTTCTTGGCATGAGGATCTGAGGCCAACCAGAAACAGTTCAGGTCACTGAGTCGGTCACCGGGTTTCCCTTCATCCACCACACAGGCATCATATTCGACGGTCATTCCCTGACGCATCTTCTCCTTACGCCATAGCGTCAGCCCCTTGGGCGACAGCAGCTCGCATGTATCACCTCTGAACGTCACTCGATAGTCCGGTGATTCTGACTCCACCTGCCAATACTTCTTGAACTCCCGGCTGTTAAGACCAGACTGACCAAAAGAAACGACAATTGAGCCACAAACAAAGAAAAATATAAACAGTATCCGTTTCATAACCTGATATGATTTAATTCATTCCACCTTTCATATTCACAGATGTTTTTGGAAAAATTCCAACACGCGCTGCTGAGCCCGTTTGGGACAGCTGTGCGGCATCTCCCAGAGTTCCGTCTCAAGCCGTTCGTCTGCCCCTTGACTCTTCCACGTCTCATGCATTGTGGCAAATGCCTTTTCCACACCAGCCACAGGAAAGAGTTTATCCTGCGAACCATTGATGAACAGCATCGGCTTCGGACAGGCGATACTCGCCACATGCGGATAGTCGAGCCATCGGCGCAAACCAGGCAGACAGTTGGCGAAGCCGCCGTTCTCAGTACGCTTATACTTGAAACTCAGTTGTTCGTCGGTGGTTGTGAGCCAGCAGACAGCCGTTCCCACCTTGATATGATCAGAAAGCGCTGAGAGCATCCAGGCGCGATAGGCACCCATCGACCAACCCGTACATCCTATACGTGAGGCGTCTACCTCCGGCATCGAGGCCAGAAACTCCGTACCTGCCATATCATCGTAAGTCATCCAGGCGCAGAGATCAATGCCATACATCATCATATTACCCGCAATGATATCATAACGCTCACGAAGCGGTCCTTCCTTCTGTCCGCGTTCGCCCCACATTGGCGCATCGGCAGAGAATACCACATAGCCATGCTTAGCCAGATAGTCGCCGAAGAACTGACCCTCATAGCCTGCCAACCAAGCCTCAGCATCCTTGATGACCGTAGAGTCCTCACAGGCCAGCGGACGGATCATCTTCTCCTTACCAATGAAGAGGTGCGCCCCATGATCATGCAAGGCATTTACGGCTGGGAAAGGTCCTTTGCCATCAGGTATCAGCACATAAGCCGGCACCGTATAATAACGGGAGAGTCTGACCTCTATCTTCCGAGCCTTATAACCATCGCGCTGTTCTTCAAAGAGAACCTTCACCTCATAGCCAGCAGGAGGAGCTGGCGGTGGCATGAGCATACAATCCAACACCTTCTGACGAGCCACCCTGCGCCACGCTTCGAAGTCAATTATCCCGGCATTCTGCCAGGCCAAAGGGAAGTCGAAGTCTGCTATCAGCGAATCGGCATAGACAGGCAGATTACGCATGAACTCATATCGGTCGCGTTGCTGGGCATGAACCACACTGGCAACACCTACACTATACACCAGAGCTATGAACAGGATCGTCTTGAATAGTTTCATACGTTTTGTTGATTTGATGGGGGCAAAGGTACTATGTTTTTTGCGATATCGTCTTTGATTTTTGGCAAAAGCACCCAACTTTTTGGGATATCCGGGAAAAATCATTAACTTTGCCAACAGAAACTTAAAATCCCAAAGACAATGAGAAGATTTATTCTTATCCAGACAGTCGTGTTCATCGCCATGAGCACATCCGCCCAGAAGGTGAAAAGCGATGACGTGATGAACACATTACGCACAGTCAACAACTACTTCATGGCGAAGTATGCAGACCCTACCCTACCGACAAACGTAAACAAGATACGTCCATCGTCCCTTTGGACTAGAGCCGTCTACTACGAAGGACTGATGGCGCTCTATGAAATCGACTCTGATGCACGTTATACAGACTATACCGACCGCTGGGCCTCTTTCCATCAGTGGACACCCCGCAATGGTGTGAAGACCAATGATGCCGACGACCAGTGCTGCGGACAGACATACGTCGACCGATACATGCAGAGCGGCGGGGAGGGAAAGATCAAATATGTGATTGAGAATCTCAACCACCAAATGCAGACTCCGAATCCTAAGGCCGATGGCGAACTCTACGGCTGGTGGACCTGGATTGATGCCATCCAGATGGCGATGCCTCTATATATGCAGATCTATAAAGTGACAGGTGACCGCAAGTATGCCGACCATGCGATGAAGATGTACCGCTGGAGCCGTAACACTCTGGCAGGCGGACTGTTCAATGAAAAGGAAGGTTTATGGTGGAGGGACAAGGACTACGTGGCCCCCTATCAGACACCCGACGGTAAGAACTGCTACTGGAGTCGAGGCAACGGCTGGGTCTATGCTGCGCTTGTACGTTGCATGAATCAGCTCTCGCCCAAGGATAAGTATTATAAGGAACTGAAAAAGGACTTCCTCACGATGAGTGCGGCCTTGAAAGCCTGTCAGCGTCAGGAGGACGGATTGTGGAATCCAAGTCTTGTGTCGTACGCCGACTATGGCGGTAAGGAGATGTCGGGCACCGCCCTCTTCCTCTACGGCATGAGCTGGGGAATCAGAATGGGATTCCTCAAGGCCACAGAATACAAACCTGTATGCGACAGAGCCTGGGAAGGTTTGGTGCGCGACTGCGTACACCCAGACGGATTCCTCGGCTGGGCACAGGGCACAGGCAAGGATCCTTCAGCAGGACAGCCTCTCTCTTACACAAAAGTGCCCGACTTCGAAGACTACGGCACAGGCTGCTTCTTATTAGGTGGTGTTGAATATTATAAGTTAGTAAAATGAAAAGAATCTGTTTTGTCATCACGACTATCATGACGATGCTGAGTGCATCGGGACAGCGTCATATTGAAAACCTTAACTTCGGATGGGAATTTCGTCTGAATAACGAAGGCGAATGGCGGAGGGTTGATGTGCCGCACGACTTCCAGATAGAACAGCCGTGGGTGGCTCCTGCCGCTGATGAGAGACCCGACAATACCGACGTGGCCGCCAACATCAAGAGCCGTCTCTCAAGTCGCGGTTTCAAGGAAATGGGCAAGGGTTACTACCGTATGCACTACACACCAGCCGCAGAACTGAAGGGTCAGCGTGTATTGCTCGACTTCGAGGGCATCATGTACACTGCCGACGTGTTGGTCAATGGTCAACTTGTAGGTGGCACGAACTACGGCTATGTGGGTTTTGAGATAGATGTGACCGACAACCTGAAGTATGGTGAAGACAACTTGATAGAGGTTATAGCTGACACCCGTGAGCCAGGCAACTCCCGCTGGTACACTGGCGGCGGACTCTACCGTAATGTCTGCATCGTTACAACCCCTAAGGACATGTACTTCTCCCGCCATCCGCTCTTTATCACCACCCGCGACAACAAATATGTCAGTATCAGTGCGGAGTTCGTAAACCGCAACAAGGGAGAAGCAACAAACATCGCCCTGCAGATAATTGATCCTGACGGTGAGACGGTGTACAACAATACCATAGCGATCAAACGTCATAAGATGACCCGTCATCAGGAGACACCCATCGTCACAGACACCGAGATACACAACCCTAAGGTCTGGGATCTCGATACACCTTATTTATATATAGTGAAGGCCCAGCTGCTACGTGAGGACGGTACGGTGGCCGATGAGACCTATGAACAGTTCGGTATCCGTACCATTGAGTTCGGCCCAGACTATGGTTTCAAGCTCAACGGCAGGAAGGTGTTGCTGAAAGGCTATGCCAACCACCACACATTAGGAGCCCTCGGTGCTGCTGCCTATCCCAAGGCCATCGAGAAACGCATCAAACTGATGAAGGAGTTCGGCATGAACCATATCCGCACCTCGCACAACCCTTATAGCCGCGACTTCATCCGTCTCTGCGACAAGTACGGCATACTGGTTGTGGACGAGCTATACGACAAGTGGACCCAACAGCATACAGGTGGAAAAGTGCCATTCGAACAACACTGGCAGTATGAGGTACCAGAATGGGTCAAGCGCGATCGCAACTCGCCATCCGTCATCCTGTGGAGTCTCGGCAATGAGTTACAGCAGGATCCCAATATGCCGTTCAACGACTTCGGTGTGACGATGTTTAAGTTGCAGAAGACACTCCTGCAACGCTACGACTCCACCCGACTTGTGACAGTGGCCATGCACCCACGCTACCGTAACTGGGAGACAGATTCCCTACCCCATGATCTGGCGATGATCACCGACATTCAGGCGTATAACTACCGTTATATGTATTTCCCTGGCGACGGACGACGATTCCCATGGATGACGTTCTACCAGAGTGAGGCCAACATGACCAACATGGGACCGAACTTCTTTGAGATGAACCTTGACCGTGTGATTGGTTTGGCTTATTGGGGTGCTATCGACTACCTCGGCGAGAGTCAGGGATGGCCCACAAAGGGTTGGGCACAAGGTGTGTTCGACATCTCCCTCCAGCCCAAGCCCAAAGCCTGGCTTATGCGTTCGTTCTTCAAACCAGAGGAGCCGACAGTCCACATCGCCATCATCGACAATAAGGCAGAAGCCATCATGTGGAACGGCATCAACACCGCCAACGATGGTATGAGTGACCACTTCAACCGCAAGCCTGGTTCACAGCTCAGCCTCATCACCTACACCAATGCCGACGAGGTGGAACTGCTGTTGAACGGCAAGAGTCTCGGCAGGAAACAGAACCCTAAGGACAACCCCAAACAGAGAAATCAGATCCGTTGGGAGGGCATCACCTATGCCGAGGGTCGTCTGGAAGCTGTCGCCTATAACAACGGAAAGGTTGTTGCCCGCCACAAGATTGAGACAACGGGTAAAGCCGTGCGTGTGATTGCTACACCTGAGGACACCTCGTGGAAGGCTGACGGCACAGACCTGATGCATGTTCGCATAGAGGCCGTTGACAGCAAAGGCCGCCGTGTACCAATGGCACAGGATGAGCTAAAGTTTGAGGTTGAGGGAGATGCACGCATCGTGGCTGTCAGCAGCGGCAATCATAATAGCGACGAGCTGAACGTCACAGACCACCGTTGCCTTTACAACGGCTCTGCACTGGTTATCCTCCGTGCCGGTAAGACGCCTTCAACAGTAACTTTGAAGACCTCATCAGCGGCATTCAAGACCGTCACCACAAAACTACAGCTGAACAGTTTGTAGTTGTTTAAAGTAAAGTCTGTAGGCACTCTCGTCTTCTGACGCATTGGTGAAGACCTCAAGGAGGACGGGCCTGTCAGACTCTAAAGACAGTAAGGTTTCTATCCCCTTCTGCATCTGTTCCATGTCGTCTGCCCTCAGGTAGACGACATGATTCTGTTGACAGATACCTTCCGCCGACGTCTGATGGGAGGCTGCCACAAACGAATCACGGACAGGGCTCTGTTCCAAACCAGGAAGCATATTGAAGATGCCGCCTTTACCGTTATTCAGCAGAAGAACACGGAAGTTACCCTTCAGGTTCTGATTCCACAGGGCATTCTGATCGTAGAAGAAACTCAGGTCACCGATGACACAATACACAGTGTCGTCCTTCACCAACGAAAAGCCTGCAGCCGTAGAAAGCGACCCATCTATCCCATTCACGCCACGGTTACAATAGACATAGTGACAGGCATAGATATTCGCCAGACGAATGGCAGTGGAATTAGCATAATGGAAGCTGGCCTTCTTACTGATCTTCTTCTCTTCTATTCTCCTTTCAAACCACTTGACCGCAGCCATCTGCGAATAAGCAGGTTCGTAGGCATCTGCATGGGCACAGGCTCTCTGTAACAGACGGTTCCAACGCTCCACGAAAGTCTCCGTATGAGTGGCTGTAGACTGTTCGATAGCATCCATCAGAAGAACGGTTGCCTCATAAACAGAGCCCTTAATAA
>JAEEGI010003951.1_pt1 | contig 35021 bp, 28 predicted proteins | sample 8958751 | NCBI WGS metagenome assembly JAEEGI01 (sample SAMN16246545, study PRJNA631951) | gut metagenome | biome: gut microbiome; feature: rumen; material: KS-attached | host: Bos | place: Iran: Karaj | collected 2018-10
CGCGTGCAGGAGGTGGTTGACTACTGCATCAACGACAGCCTGTATGTGATACTGAACGACCATTACGACAACGGCTGGATAGAGCGTTCGTTTGCCGACAAGACGGAGTCGTCGGTGAAGAAAAACTGCGCGCTCCTGGGTATGATCTGGCGTCAGATAGCCACCCGTTTCCGCAACTACGATTATCATCTGCTGTTCGCCGGACTGAACGAGCCAGATGCAGCAGGCGACAGCAGCAAAGACAAAGAAGGCGACATAGACGCCCTGACCCGCTATGAGCAGGCGTTTGTGAACGCTGTACGCCAGACCGGCGGCAACAACTTCAACCGCGTGCTGGTGGTTCAAGCTCCAACCACAAATATCGACCTCGCCTATAAGTACGACTCGATGCCCGTGGACTCCCGTTCCAACGCAATGATGTATGAAGTGCATTTCTATTCTCCTTTCAATTTCTCGCTGATGGAGAAGGACGAGTCGTGGGGCACAAGGAGTTTCTACTGGGGCACTGGTAACTTTTTGGACGGTTCAAGATATAATTCCACCTGGGGTGATGAAACCTACGTGCAGAATCAGTTCAGAATGATGAAATCGAAATACACGTCGAAAGGGATACCTGTAATTTTGGGAGAGTTTGGTGCGCTTTGGCGGACGATGCCCTCAGGCGAGAGCCAGGAGAAGCACGACGCATCGATTTATGCCTGGTACTACACGGTATGCAGATATGCCATCTTTAACGGTCTTGTGCCTTTTGTTTGGGACACGAATGCCTGTCAGCGACCTTCGATGGACATCATCAACCGTAAAACGCTGAAAATATTTAACCAAAAGGCATACGACGGCATCATGAACGGCTGTGCCTCTGTGAGATGGCCCAACTACACCCCGACCGATATCAGCAGCCCGTTATCTGAAAACAGATGTCCAAAGGTGATTTACGACTTGTCGGGACGGATTTTGCCAACGATTCCTGAGAAGGGGGTTTTTATCATGAACGGGAAAAAATATTGTAAATAGTTTTCAGTCTTTAGTGATTTTGATTTGGTGAAGTCGGTTCCTATAGGTGTTACGAATAAAGAGTTTCAGGAGACAGGTGGATTACGGTTTCAGCGGAGACGCCCCACGGGGAGTCTCTACATGGGGACACAGAAGGTTTGCAAGGATTGGGAACGTTCCGGTGACGGGTGAGGTGCGGTTTCTGTAAATCATTTATAAGATTTAAGCGGTTATCATTTCAGGTTCACTAAAAAATATGTAACTTTGTAGTTAATTATCAATAATTACAAAAACAATTATCATTATGACAACAAAACGAATGTATGGAAGCCTGTTTGGTCTGTTTGTCACCATTTTAGGCATCTTAACACTCAACTCATGCACCAAGAACAGCGTAATGAAAGAGACAGCACTCACCACGCCTGGCAACCCCTATCTGCCGCTTTGGGAACATATCCCCGACGGGGAGCCCTACGTGTTTGAAGATCCCGACAACCCGGGGAAGTACCGTGTTTATATCTATGGCTCGCACGACAGCATGGTCAGCGGCTACTGCGGACGAGAGCAGGTGGTGTGGTCGGCATCGGTTGACAGTCTGACCAACTGGCGCTACGACGGCGAGATATTCAGCGTGAGCAAGAACGCGAAAGGCGAGCAGTTAGACTCCGCCGGACTTGCCGATGTGCTCTATGCCCCTGATGTCACGATGGTGACGGGTGCAGACGGCAAGAAGACCTATTACCTCTATCCGAACAACCAAGCCGGGGGCCGCAACGGCATGGTATGCAAGAGCGACCGCCCCGACGGACCGTTCGAGGTGTGCAACTGGAGCAAGGAGAACCCCAACGAGACCGACGGTGTGCTTCGCTTCGACCCGGCTGTGTTTGTCGATGACGACGGGAGGATTTACGGCTACTGGGGCTTTGAGCGCTCCTACGCGGCTGAGCTCGACCCGGAGACGATGGCAACGGTGAAGCCTGGCACTGAAATCGTGGAAGACATGATTTCGGGCAGAAACCAGCCGGGACGGTTCAAGTTTTTCGAGGCCTCATCTATCCGTAAAATCAAAGACAAATACGTGTTTATCTACAGCCGTTTCACAGAAGAGGGCGAGTTCGGGCTGCCGACCTCGAACTACACGCTGGCTTACGCTTACGGTGACAACCCGCTCGGTCCGTTCACCTACGGCGGCACCATCATTGATGCCAGGGCACGCGACGTGAACGAGCAGGGCGACACCATCGCCACCGCCACCATCGACGGCAACACGCACGGCAGCATCTGCGAGATAAACGGTCAATGGTATGTGTTCTATCACCGTCAGACCGGACCGGATGAATATGCGCGTCAGGCGATGGTCGCACCTATCGAAGTGAAAGTGGAAGAAGGAAAAGGCGGCAAAGTGGAGATTTCCGAAGGTGAATACACGTCGGAAGGATTCTCGCTGGAAGGACTGAATCCGCTGGAGCGTCACTCAGCCGGCATCGCCTGCTGGTACACCGGTCCGAAGACCGCTGTCCACGAATGGCCGAACAACACGTTCTTCGGCTCGTTTGTTGACAGGGCTTACGGCACCGCCGACAACTTCAAGAACCCCTACGACCTGAAGAACAACACAAATCCGGTGGTGAACAACACCGACGGCTCCATCGTGGGATACAAATACTTTAACTTCACAGCAACGAAGGGGAAGAAAGGTCTGGCATTGCTGCTCAACCTCACTCCCGAGGGCGTGGATGGTAAAATCGAAATCATGGCAGACAACCCGTGGACATCACGCGGAGGCAAGCCACTGGGCAGCATCGAGCTGAAAGCTGACATGGCGCAGCAGCCGACCGAGCTGAAAGCCGCCCTGCCCGCCCTGGAAAAGATGGAAGGCAAGCACGCCATCTTCTTCAAGTTCACCTCCGACGTGAAAGAGAAGTCGCTCTGCACGTTGCATGACTTTGTTTTTAGTTATTAATTTTTTTAGATAGATTTTTATAGATATTATAGAAACTATAGGAACTATAAAAATCTATCTATAAAAAGCATCCTGATATGCACAGAAAACACCCACTGACAAGTATCATCCTTTGCGTGGCTTTATGGTCGTTGGCAGCTGGAAGCCTCGCACAAAAGGCTGCAGTCCCTGCTCCATGCGGCCCCGTACCCACCGAACAGCAATTGCGCTGGCAGGACATGGAGATGTATGCGTTCATCCATTATTCCATGAACACCTACACCGACGAGGAATGGGGATTCGGAAATGAGGACCTGGCTTTGTTCAACCCGTCTGACCTCGACTGCCGTCAGTGGGTGAAAGTGTGCAAAGAGGCTGGCATGCGCGGTATTATCTTCACCGCCAAGCATCATTGCGGCTTCTGTATGTGGCCGTCGAAATACACGGATTATTCGGTGAAGAACACGCCGTGGAAAGACGGAAAAGGCGATGTGGTGCGTGAGCTGGCTGATGCCTGCAAGAAAGAAGGGCTGAAATTCGCTGTCTATCTCTCCCCCTGGGACCGCAACCATGCGGAATATGGCCGCCCTGCCTACGTTACGTATTTCCGCAATCAGCTGCGTGAGCTGCTGACGGACTACGGTGACATCTTCGAGGTGTGGTTCGACGGTGCGAATGGCGGCGACGGCTGGTATGGCGGTGCGAACGAGACCCGCAAAATCGACGGCAAGACCTACTACCAATGGGCGGAGACTTTCCGTATGATACGTGAGCTGCAGCCAGAGGCTGTCATCTGGAACGACGGCGGCGACCGTGGCGACCTGCGTTGGGTGGGCACTGAGGCAGGCAACGTGGGCGAGACGAACTGGAGCCTGCTCAACCACGACGGCGAGGTGACATGGCCGATGCTGCATTTCGGACTGGAGACCGGCGACTCGTGGGTGCCGGGCGAGACAAACACGAGCATCCGTCCCGGGTGGTTCTACCACGATACAGAGAACGAGCACGTGAAAAGCCTGTCGAAACTGATGGACACCTATTACAAGTCGGTGGGCCGCAACTCCACGCTCCTGCTCAATTTCCCTGTTGCTCCCAACGGCCGCATCCATCCGAACGACAGCCTGCGGGGCATCGCCTTCAACTGGATGATTCATGAGGTGTTTAAAAACGACCTGGCACGCAAAGCCACGTTCAGCGCAAGCAACGTGCGTGGCAACGACAAGCGGTTCGCCGCCTCCCGTGTGGCAGACGGCAAGCCCGACACCTACTGGGCGACCGACGACAACGTGACGAACGCCAGCCTTACCATCGACTTCAAAAAGCCGACGACATTCAACCGTTTTGTGGCGGAGGAATATATCCGGTTAGGACAGCGTGTGAAGAAATTCTCCCTTGAAGCATTTGTCGGCGGAGAATGGGAACCGTTAAAAGACTGTCTTGTGGAAGGCTCCGACGGACTGACCACGATTGGTCACCGCCGCATCATCTGCTTTCCTACTGTGACCGCCACCCGCCTGCGGCTGACCATCCTCGACAGCAAAGCCTGTCCGCTTATCTCGAAAATCGGGATCTATCTCGCTCCTGAACTGACGTCCGACATCCCGAACTCTGGAGAGAAAAAGTCGTCGGACCTGCATATCTTCTTCGCCAGCCCCAAACAGATGATGATTGACTTTGACCAGGAGCAGACCATCACATCGTTCCGTTACCTCCCTCCGCAGGAGAGCCGCGACGGCACCATCACGCACTACACGCTATGGGCATCGTCCGACTGGAACAACTGGAAAAAGCTGGCGTCGGGCGAGTTCTCGAACATCGTGAACAACCCGATATGGCAGACCATCAAGTTCGAGCCGGTGAAAGCCAGAATCCTCCGTCTCGACGCCGACCGCCTCGCCTCCGGCGACCGCATGGGATATGGCGATGTTGAGGTGGTGACTGATTAGTTGATAGTTTTTAGTTGTCTTCGAGAACAGGCCAGCCTTTCTTGAACTTGATTTTCTTGACTACGAGCTTGGATGCTCCGTTGAGGGCGCGGTCGTAGCCATGGGCGACGAAAATCCATTGTCCGTTGATTTTCGCGGCACCGTTGTGCCCAGCGCCCACATAACGGTCGTCACGTCCCAGGATGGTGGTTCCCCCACCCTTCATCATGAGTTTGCCTGCTTTGTCCTTGTAGGGACCGGTTATCTTCTTCGACCGCCCTACGATGGTGTGGTAGGTGCTGCGCATCCCGCGGCAGCAGAGTCCTGCTGAAGCAAACAGATAATAATATTTCCCCTCTTTGATGATGAACGGCGCCTCGATTTCGTTGTCGCCCGCCTCTACGCCCTCCTCCGGCACTGCGTCGGGGTTGGTGTGGCGTGCGATGGTCTGCGGCTGCCCCACAGGTGTTTTCATGTCTTTATCCAGTTGGACAAGCTGTATGCCGTCCCAGAAAGAGCCGAAAGTGAGCCAAGGTGTTCCTTTGGAGTCGATGATGAGGTTAGGGTCGATGCAGTTGTAGTTGTATCCCCTTTTCGACTCAATCACCATGCCAAGATCCTCCCAACGGTAATCGGGAGATTCAGGGTTGAGTGTGCGATTGACCGCCACCCCGATGGCAGACATGTTCTTACCGAACGTGGAGCAGGAGTAATAGAGATACCACTTGTCGCCCACTTTGCAGATATCGGGTGCCCAGGTGTGGCCGCGATATCCGTTGATGCGTTCGACCGCCCACTGGGGAGGCTCAGGCAATACGCCTCTCCCTGGCCGCCATGTCCTCAGGTCGGTGGAAGTCATGGTGCCAACATTGAATCCAGTACTGAAAATGTAGTATGTACCGTTCTCGTAGGCAATGACCGGATCATGCACATCCGGGTTCTGTGCATCGAAACGGAACTCGCGCCTGCGCCGAGGCGTCTCATTTTGGTTGTTGTTTTCCTGTGCGTTAGCAGTCAATGAAGTTAAAGCAATCAAAATTGCCAGATAATTCTTAATGTTCATTCTTCTATAATTTTTATTAGTTAGTATTTTAAAAGTTACAAGACGCACCGTAGCGTTCCTCTGCTTGCCAACCAATTCAGAGGTAGAAATCCTCGGTGATCCGTCTGAATTCGTCGGTGTATAGATGTTTTTCGTTGTATATGGTGATGGATGATACGGTTGACGGTTCGATAATTTTCGAAAATTCCAGCAGAGAGCGTTTCGGAGGTTTCCCCGCAGTAGTCACAACGTCGCAACGTCTTTTCAGGTACAGTCCGTTGAGAGCCGCCTCACCCACCGCCTCGTTGACATCAGCAAACGGAAGAATCAACGAGAGCGATCCGTCGGCAACAAGCATATTCGCCGCGTTTCTCATGAGCATGTCCATGGGAAGAGCCTCTGAACGTCTTGCCCTATCCCGCTGTGAATCGGGGGCATATACCTGGGCTTTGTAGAACGGCGGGTTACTCACAATGGCATCGAACTGATAGCCCTCAAGCACAAAAGGATAGCAGAAATCACTGTTAAGGATAGTGATTCGTTCGGTCCAGGGACATTCGTCACGATTTTCCCTTGCCTGCTCCACCGCTCCGTCATCCACATCAATTCCCCATATCTTAGCATCCGGATTCCGCTGCGCCATCATCAGAGCGATAAGACCAGTGCCTGTGCCTACATCGAGAATCTGCTTTTTCCCTTCCACAGCCGCCCATGCACCAAGCATCACACCGTCGGTACCCACTTTCATGGCACAACGGTCCTGACGAATGGTGAATTGCTTGAAACGGAAAGACGGCATATTAGTGATTTTGTTTTGGTGTTTGGGAGGTGTACGGTTTCTTTTAGACACCCCACGGGGAGTCTCTACAGGCACTACGGCTATTTCATGCGTGGGCAGGAATTAGGAAGCGTTTTGATGACGGGTGGTTTACGGTTTTATTTTAGACGCACCACGGCGCGTCTCTACTTTTCCTCGACAGGCCTTTTAGGGGTTCGCTTGGGACTGAGCACCTCTATGGCCTCCTCGCCTCCGGGATTGTCATCGTTGCCAAACCCAGCGATGATATTGATGATAGCCACGACATCAGAGATATCCACTTTATTGTCTTTGTTTACATCGCCGTCAAAATTGTTGCTGTTGCTGCCCGAAATGATGTTGATTGTGACAACTACATCAGAAATATTAACATCCTGATCTTCGTTAACATCCCCTTTCTTCTGGGCAGACACAACAGAACAGGTGAGAAAGGCGACAAGACAAACAAGAATTCTTAACATAATCATATTTTGTTATTTAATTACAGAAATAATATAATTTACTATTTACGTTTTTTTTGACTATTTGGATATTAAATAATCTCACAGGAATTAATTGAATTATTCTAATGACAGCGAATAGTCTATTTACTAAAGACAATGGGATTTGATATTTGGTTGGGCCAGATTAAGACTTATAATTTCAGTATGTGCTCTCGGCACTGCTCCATCAGCCATTTGGGGGTGGAGGTGGCTCCACAGATACCTACTGACTGCACGTTGTGGAACCAGTGGGTCTGTATTTCATCGGGATGCCCGATGAGGTAAGAATTGGGATTCACATTGAGGCACTGCGAAAAAAGCACCTTGCCGTTGCTGCTCTTCTTCCCCGCCACAAAGATGATGACATCGTGCTTTTCCGCGAATCTGCTGATGTCGCTGAAACGGTTAGCCACCTGGCGGCAAACGGTGTCGAAGAACTTGAACGTGAGTCCCTGCTGATTCATCAGCACATTCTTGCCCGTCTGCAGGGTGGCGTTCATCCTGCGTGAGATGATATTCACAATCTGCCGGAACCCCTCAAGCGACATGGTGGTCTGGGAATAGAGCGATATATTTTTCGAGACATCCAGTTTTTCGGCATCGTCCGCTTTCTCCACGACAATGGCGCTTCCCTCGGTCTGTCCCACCAACCCAACCACCTCAGCATGTCCGTTCTTCCCGTAAATCACGATTTGCGTGTCGCTGCCTCTGCTTTCCGTATATTCCTTCTTGATTCGCCGCTGTAGGCTGAGCACCACGGGGCATGTGGCATCGATGACGGTGAGGTTGTTGAGTGCTGCCTGCTGATAGGTGGTAGGTGGTTCTCCATGCGCGCGGAAAAGTATTTTCACGTTGTTAAGCTGCTCCATCTGGGGATGCTCTATCGTGACAAGCCCCATGGTCCGCAGCCGCTCACATTCCTTTCCGTTATGCACGATGTCACCGAGACAATAGAGGCTGCCCTCTGTTGCCAGTTCCTCTTCCGCCTTACGGATGGCAGTGGTCACTCCGAAACAGAAGCCAGAACCTTCATCGATTTCTACCAGCATATTTTTAGTTTTTTAGTGATTTTGTCCAGGAGAACCAGCCATCCTAGTTAGCCTAGTCATCCTAGTCAGCCTAGTCGTCCTAGTTAAAACCACTCTCAACACTCCGAAAAGCAGCAATGCCAGAGCCATATTGAATAGCTCTGGCACTGCGATATCAGGATTTCACTTGTTAACGGCCTCGTTGAAATAGCTGAGCAAAAGCGCATTCTGCTCGTCTTTGGTTAGGTTGGAGTTGTCGATGACGATAGCATCATCCGCCTGCTTAAGCGGTGCGATATCGCGGTGGGTGTCGAGATAATCGCGTTCCTGCACGTTTTTGAGTACCTCCTCGAAGGTCACATCCGTCTCACCTTTCTCCATCATCTCGTCGAAGCGCCGTTTGGCACGTACCTCAGGCGTGGCAGTGAGGAAAATCTTGAGTTCTGCCTTGGGGAAGACCGCCGTTCCGATGTCGCGTCCGTCCATCACAATCCCTTTCTTCTTTCCCATCGCCTTCTGCTGGCTGGTGAGGAATTCCCTGACGAACGAGAGCGCTGACACATTGCTGACATTATTTGAAACATCGAGTGTGCGTATCTCGCTTTCCACCACCTCACCGTTAAGACAAGCCATCGGCAGATTGTTCTCAGGGTTGAGCTGAAAGCTGACTGTGATTTTTCCGTCGCTGATATCCTGAGCGAGGCACTGTTCATCGACTGTCTTCTTATCGTCTGCCTCGCTTATCATGCCGTTACGCATGGCATAGAGCGTGACAACACGGTACATAGCACCAGTATCGACATAGATGTACCCCACTTTCTTCGCCAGTTCCTTTGCCATGGTGCTTTTTCCGCACGAGGAGAAACCGTCGATAGCAACGATTATTTTTTTCATTATTTTTATTTTATTAAGCCTAGGAAAATCTAGGATTATCTAGGAAAACCTAGGAATGCCTAGGATTGACTAGGATAACCTGGGAGATCCTATCAATAATAATTCATTCAAATCGGCTTACACAACTCCCTTGCCGTGGCAGGCCTTGTATTTCTTACCTGATCCACATGGGCACGGGTCGTTGCGTCCCACCTTTGGTCCGTTATTGACTACCGGTGTGCGCTGCTGAGTCTGCTGGCCGCGGTTGGCACCTGCACTTGCAGCCGCCTTCTGCATGGCTTTCTGAGTGTCGGAAAGCTCATCAAGGTTCTGCTGGTCAGTGCCAGACCGTCTGCCTCTCGCCTGCTGCTCCTGTGCCTGACGTACCTGATCAGGATCGGGCATCGGAAGGTTCACACGCATCAGCACGCTGATTGTCCCGTCGTTTATCGAGTTAATCATATTGTCGAAGAGGGTGACCGACTCGAGTTTGAAAATCACGAGCGGATCTTTCTGCTCGTAGCTGGCGTTCTGCACAGAGTGTTGCAATTCGTCAAGCTGACGGAGGTTCTCTTTCCACTCCTCGTCAATAGTATGCAGCAGGATGGCTTTCTCGAATGCAGTGATGATATTCTTACCCTCTGATTCGTATGCCTCCTTAAGGGGCACTGAAATCTGATAGGTGCGGCGTCCGTCGGTGAGCGGTACGAGGATATTCTCATACTGATGTCCGCGGTTCTCATATACGTCCTTGATGACCGGCCATGCCGTCCGTGCGAGACGTTCGCCTCTCTCCTTGAATTTGGCGAGCACCTTCTCGTATGCCATCTCCTCACGGTTGTCGCGGCTGATGTCCTCATGTTCTTCGGCAGTGAACGGATATTCCATGGCGAAGACGGTGATGAAACGTTCTTTGCACTCGTCGTAGTCGTTGTTGCTCATAATTCTGACCACGCGGTCCCATATCATGTTGGAGATATCCATGCCGATACGCTGTCCCATAAGGGCATGACGGCGGCGTTCATAAATCACCTTACGCTGCTTGTTCATCACGTCGTCGTACTCAAGCAGGCGCTTACGCACGCCGAAATGGTTTTCCTCCACCTTCTTCTGTGCACGCTCAATCGACTTGTTAATCATCGGGTGCTCTATCATCTCGCCGTCCTTAAATCCGAGACGGTCCATGATGCTGGCGATACGCTCGGAAGCGAAGAGACGCATGAGCTTATCCTCAAGCGACACATAGAACACTGATGATCCCGGGTCGCCCTGACGTCCTGAACGTCCTCTGAGCTGACGGTCCACACGGCGGCTCTCGTGGCGTTCCGTACCGATGATTGCAAGACCTCCCGCCGCTTTCACCTCGGGCGAGAGCTTGATGTCGGTACCACGACCTGCCATGTTGGTTGCGATGGTGACGGTGGATGTCTGACCAGCCTGTGCCACGATGTCCGCCTCCGCTTGATGGAGCTTGGCATTGAGCACGTTATGCTGGATATGACGCATGGTAAGCATCTTAGAGAGCATCTCGGAAATCTCCACGGATGTGGTACCGACGAGCACCGGACGTCCTGCATCGATCATCTTCTGAATCTCCTCGATAACAGCCTTGTATTTCTCACGGTTCGTGCGATACACACGGTCGTTCATGTCGATACGTGCCACAGGTTTGTTTGTCGGGATTTCCACCACATCGAGCTTGTAGATATTCCAGAACTCACCAGCCTCTGTAATGGCAGTACCGGTCATGCCGGCGAGCTTATGATACATACGGAAGTAGTTCTGCAGGGTGATGGTGGCGAAAGTCTGTGTTGCAGCCTCCACCTTCACGCGCTCTTTCGCCTCGACCGCCTGATGGAGTCCGTCGCTCCAGCGGCGTCCCTCCATGATACGTCCTGTCTGCTCATCTACGATTTTCACCTCACCGTTCATCACCACATAGTCGTCGTCCTTGATGAACATGGTGTAGGCCTTGAGCAGCTGCTGCATGGTGTGCACACGCTCCGACTTGATGGCATAGTCCTGGATGATGGCATCTTTCTTCGCCAGACGCTCCTCCTCATCCATGGTCTGAGCATCGAGCTCGGCAAGCTGTCCTGTGATGTCGGGCAGCACGAAGAACTTGTCGTCTTTCACGATATTCGCCACGAGCTGGTTACCCTTGTCGGTCATGTCCACCTGCTTGAACTTCTCTTCCACCACGAAGAAGAGCGGGTCGGTGGCCTCATGCATGCGCCGGTTGTTGTTCTCCATATAGATAGCCTCGGTCTTGAGCAGTCCGCTCTTGATACCGTCCTCAGAGAGGAACTTGATGAGCGCATTGTTGCGGGGCATACCCTTATAGGCTCTGAAAAGAGCAAGGAATCCCTCCTCCACCTCTTTTTGGTTGTCAGAGTAAATCAGTTTCTTGGCAGTGGAAAGATAGTCGTTGGTGAGCTTACGCTGGGCCTCGACGAGCTTCTCCACGATAGGGCAATACTCCTCGAACATCTGTACCTCCCCTTTCGGCACGGGACCGGAGATGATGAGCGGCGTACGTGCGTCGTCGATAAGCACGGAATCGACCTCATCGACGATGGCGTAGTTGTGAGCACGCTGCACAAGCTCCTGCGGCTGCATCGCCATGTTGTCGCGGAGGTAGTCGAAACCGAACTCGTTGTTCGTACCGAAGGTGATGTCCGCCTGATAAGCCCTGCGACGTTCGTCGGAGTTAGGCTTGTGCTTGTCGATACAATCGACGGAGAGTCCGTGGAACATATAGAGCGGTCCCATCCACTCGGAGTCACGCTTGGCGAGGTAGTCGTTGACGGTGACCACATGCACGCCGTTGCCTGTGAGCGCATTGAGGAACACAGGGAGGGTGGCGACGAGAGTCTTACCCTCACCAGTTGCCATCTCTGCAATCTTTCCCTGATGAAGCACTGCACCGCCGATAAGCTGCACGTCGTAGTGGATCATGTTCCATACCGTCTCGTTTCCTCCGGCTTCCCACGAGTTGAACCAGATGGCCTTGTCGTCCTCCACCTCCACGAAATCGTGGTCACGGGCGAGCTCACGGTCGAAGTCGGTGGCGGTCACCTCAATTTCCTCGTTCTCTGTGAACCGTCTTGCTGTCTCCTTCACAATAGCGAACACCTCGGGAAGATAGCTGTTGAGCCCATCCTCAAAAATATCAAGAATCTCTTTCTCGATTTTGTCGATTTCATTGAATATCGGCTGTCTCTTCTCTATTTCGGTCTCCTGGATTTTTTGGTTGAGCGCCTCGATCTCTTTCCGTTTCGGCTCCACCATCTTCTGCAGGTCGGCACGAATCTCTGCCGTCCTTGCCCTGAGCTCATCGTTGGTGAGCCGTTCGATGCCAGGATACACGGCATTCACTTTATCGACAATCGGGCGGAGAGCCTTCAGGTCTCTTGACGCCTTGTTGCCGAAAAGCTTGCTGATAAAACTTGTAAATCCCATTATATTTATTTACTATTTAATAATTTACTATTTTACGATTTATTTATAATTACGATTTAATAATTTACGATTTACGATTTTTTTTATAATTAAGATTTAATAATTTACGATTTACGATTTATTTATAGGAACTGCTTAAACGGAAGTGAGTGCAAGTGTAAAAGTGGAAGTAAAACTGTAACATAGATCAGGACATGATTACATTAACAGAGTAAATACACTATTTACTTCGTAGAATCTTGTCACGACTCGGCAGAATTTAAGCAAGCTTATTCTGCTCTCGCTGCTCCAAGATTTCACATCGTAGAATCTTGTCACGACTCGGCAGAATTTAAGCAAGCTTATTCTGCTCTCGCTGCTCCAAGATTTCACTATTCACATCTTTTCCCCTTCCACAGATTTTTCCGAGAACGACGATACGGGTCACTGACCTTACTAGCAAAGTCAATACCAGCGGCAGCATGGCGATATTGAGCGACTGGATCGGCGCGACAAAAAGTGCGAGTGTAAACACAAGCACTGACAGATTGACAAGTTCAAACCAGTCGTACTGCCTGCCTTTGATGGTGACGCATGCCATGAACCGCTTCTGCCATGTGGAGAACACCACGTCGGGAATCATGATGAACACGAGGGGGTTGAATGCCGCCACGAGCCAGTTGGAGCCCACAGCCGGATGCTCGCTGAAGAAGAAGAGGAAGGCGACGAGGAACCCCGCCAGTCCGCGGATGAAGAACCCGGTGATGTCGAGCCATGTTGACTGCTTGCCTCTCCGGATGTCCACCCATGCCATGATGCAGACGAACACCAGCAGGATAAGGAACGTGGCGAGCGGTGAGAGGGGGAAGTTGGCAGTCTGCTCGAGTGTTCCGACTGGCGGGATGGTAGTCTTTTCCTCCACCATCTTCGTCTGTGTGCCGTCGGCATGCTGAATGACCGCATCGTCCAGCTCCGCCTCGTAGATGAACGGGATGAACATCTGCTCCTCCTGTGTGCGTGGGCTGTCCACCTCTGAGCCCAGCACGAAGTCGATGCCGAACTCGAGCCATGGCGACGGTGCGGTAAAGCGGTGTAGAATCTGGCGGAAGGTGGTCTGCTCATAGTCAGCGTCTTTCTTCGCATACACCACCCTCTCGCCTGTCTGTTCCACTGCTTTCTCCACGATTTTCGCCGCACGGGTGGTGCAGTTGTCGTAGAGGAAATTATAGCGGTAGGTGCGGTTTTCTTTCTGTGCGTTGATTTCCAGCAGTCGTGTCAGCTCCTGTTTCTGTGCGTCTGTGAGGTTGAGCACCTGCTCACGCATCGGTATGCCGTAGTATTCGCTGTAGCGTCCGAGGAAATATGCCGCCTTATCGACGGAGAGCACGTAGTCGGTCTCACCTTTCACGAAATAATAGATGAAGTTGTCGCGTCGGCTGTCGAACACCCCGTAGTTATAGGCGAAGTCGTAAAGCGGGTTGTTGAGGTCGCGGATGCGTAGTGCGGTATGTCCGAACATCTGATAGGCATCGGATCCGGGGTCGCAAGTGATAAGCGTCACCTGCAGGTTCATGCCTGTGGTGTCGCCCACCTCCTCGATTTCCGGTTCCAGGCTGCTGTTTTCCTGCGCCTTATCCAGACGGCTGTCCTCCTGCGCCTTCAACGTCAGAACCGACAACAACACCATAACCGTCAAGAGGAATAAATGCCTAATTTTTATCATTCTCTTCTTTTTATCGCCTTAGAACTTGCAAAGTTACGAATAAGTGAGCGAAAAACCAAATTTTGGAGCAGCGAATGTAAAGATTAGCTCGCTTTATCTTTACTTAAAGGCTTACCGTTTTCCGAAAACGTCGGAAACGGACGAAAATTCAGCGTAACTTTGCAGCGGAAACAAGAAAAATACGGAATATAAACAATACACAAATCCCATGACCATCGATTTTCAGGACATTTTTGAGCGTTGCATGATGGAGAGTGCCTATATCGGACGTAATGCTGCGCAGGAGGCGAGCGACGCGGCCCGCGGCACAACCGACGAGAAGGTATTCTCAAGCCAGTATGCGGGCAAGTTCAGACAACTGCGGATCCGGGAATCCGACAACGAGCTGATGAAGAGCTTTATCCGTGAGGGAGCCCACCTGACCGAGAGCCGGCTGAGCGCGCTGATGAGCAGTCAGGGCGAATACAGCAGCGAGACCGTTGTCTGGCATTTCATTTCACGGCAGAATCCGCCCCATTTCCCTACCCTCTTTTTCGACCCCGATGCAGAGGAAGCCACAACCCATATTCCAGATGCGAGCCATGGCAATCTGAACCAAAACCAGGGCGGCTTGGACGAAAGTCGTGGAAATTCAGATGAAAGCCAAGGACTGTATGGTCTGCTGGAAGACCTGTTGACCGCCTACGCCCTGTGGCGTTGGCTGGCGGACAAAGCACCGGAGCTGTCAGCCCTCTATGCCTCCAAATGGAACGACGGAATCGAGCAGGTGAAAACGATGGTGTTTGCCCAAGGACTGCGGAAACCAGTGAAACAACGAGGGGAAGAACCGGTGTATTTTGGTTTGTAGTTGATAGTTTATAGTTTGTAGTTTTTAATAGTCATGCGGATGTTCTTGTTTTCATCCGTCTTCGGGCATTTAGCCCTCGACGTCTGGCACGGTCGGGACGACCATGCCCCCAGCCGAATTGCATCAATTTTTTTCCGCCGTCTTGTGTGTGATTTCTTTCGGGAAACCCTTTTATTTTTTGGGCTTCCCTTTCAAAATCACACCCAATCCGGCTTTAATTGAGCTCCATACTTTTTTGAAGTGGGAACTAAAGGGCAAGACGAAGACCGAGGAAGCTGTCGCGGTTGTCAGGCGTGTAGCTGCCGCGGTCAGCCACACGGCAGATCCCGGCGTAGTAGTCCCAGCTCCCGCCCCGGAACACGCGGCGGGAGCCCGACGAAGGACCTTGCGGGTTGAAAGAAGGGCTTTGTGCATAGTAGTTCTCACCATACCAGTCACTGCACCATTCCCACACATTGCCCGACATATCGTAGATGCCAAGTTCGTTCGGAGACTTAGTGCCAACGTTGTGGGTTTCTGAGCCACTGTTGTCACAATACCATGCCACATTGTCCAATGTATTGCTGCCTGCGTACTTGTAGCCGCGGCTGCTGTTGCCGCCACGGGCGGCAAACTCCCACTCTGCCTCAGTGGGCAAACGGAAACGTTGACCTGTCATGCTGTTCAGCTTAGTGATGAATTTTTGGCAGTCCTCCCAGGACACTCGTTCTACAGGCAGCTTAGCACCTTTGAAATATGAAGGATTGTCGCCCATCACAGAGTGCCAGAGCTCCTGTGTGACCTCGGTCTGACCGATGTAATAGCCGCTGAGCGTCACACGGTGGGCAGGTTTCTCATCATCAAATGCTTCAATCCCCTGCTCAGCCGTCGCTCCCATCGTAAATGTGCCGCCCTCCACAGGAATCATTGTAAACGATACGCCCTTCACTTTGAATGTCTTTGGCTGGGGTTTAGCCACAGTGGCGTCGGCAACCGTCACCGGGGCTATGGTTGTCTGGTTGGAAGGATTATAGACCGTATTTGCCAGACTGCCATAGACCGTGGAATTATTATCGTCAGCAGGGGGCGGCGTCACCACCCTGTTCAGTTCCGCCTCCACCTCATCGACACTTTGCGGACGGTTGACATATACCGGGCTCATCATGTGGATGACCAGCCTGCGCATCTGCTGCGACACCGTATCGGGGAAAGAGAAAGCCTGCGACTGCCTGACGCTGATATCGTCGCTGAGCGGCGGGCGGTTGCCGGTGAGCAGGTTGTAAATCGTGGCGCCCAACGCATAGATGTCGGTCCACGGCCCCCAGTAGTCTCTGTTTCCGTTCACCTGCTCCATCGGCGCATAGCCCGGTGTCTGGGCGATGACTGACGAGGTGGTGCCTCCGCTGTCCATATCCGTCTGCTTGCTCGCGCCGAAGTCGATGAGTGTGCATCTGCCCGACGCGTCCATCATGATGTTACCCGGTTTGATGTCCATGTGCCATATCTGACTGGCGTGGATGCAGCGAAGCGCGTCGGTCATCTGAATCAGGAAGTCGCGGCACTGCTGTTCGCTGAACGGATGCCCCTGTGCCTTCATCAGCCGGCTGAGCGAATTGCCTTCAATATAGTCCATCACATAATAGACCGTGTTATTCTCCTCGAACAGGTCGTGCACACGCACGATATGGTCGTTGTGGAGTTTGAAGATCCGCTGCGCCTCCTTCTTGAATTTCGCCTTTGCCAACTCAAACGTGGATTTCATCATGGGGTTACTCACTTGCACGATATATGCGTTGTAGTCACGGTGGTTCACGCCGCTCATAAAGAACTCCTTGATGGCACATTTCGCATCAAAAGTCGTGCTGACCGCCTCGTAGGTGTTGCCGAAACCGCCCGATGCGAGATGGCGGACAATGCGGTACCTGCCGTTGCTGAGCATCGTGTCGCCGGCAAGCATGTCCTTCTTTGATGATCTGTCCTGGTTCATTGGCTATTTTTTTGTATGGAGTTAATTCTTATTTGGAGTTAATTTTCTGAGAAAAAGGAAGTACACCAGCCACATTGAACCCATCCACTTGGGGGTGCGGTCATCTTGACCCCATCAGCGCGTGCGAAGCACGGCAAAACATATCTTCTGGAAATCACAGGATAAGGGTGGGATCACATTTAAATTCTGCCACAGTCATAACTGAAACCGGTGAAAGCACAGAAAGGTTCGGCTGGGGGCATGGTCGTCCCGACCGTGCCAGCCGTCGAGGGCTCAATGCCCGAAGACGGATGAAAAAACATCCGCTACTAAAAACTATAAACTATAAACAACAGTCTGACCGTGCTGCGCCGGTCTGATGTGCGGTCGAGACGACCACAAACCCAGCCGAAGACTGACGGGCTGCGGAGGAGATGGATAACATCGTTCATCGGTCAGGATGACCGCCCCCTAAGTGTATTGGTACAAAAAGAATTGCAGACACACAACTCTTTTTGCATCTTTTATTTGCAACAGGAAGCTAAAGGGCAAGACGCAGACCAAAGCCGCTGCAGCGGAGGTCATCCTTGTCGCCGTCGCGGTACACCACACGGCAGCTCCTCGCCTCGAAGCCCCAGCCTCCGCCCCGGGCCAGATGGTAAGGGCCCGAAGAAGGACCTTTAGGGTTGGAAGCGGGACTTTGTGCATAATAGTTCTCGTCAAACCAGTCATTACACCACTCCACCACGTTGCCCGACATGTCGTAGATGCCAAGCTCGTTCGGCTGCTTTGTCTTCACTTCGTGGGTGGTATCGCCTGAATTTTCAGCATACCACGCCACAGCACCCAACGAATTGCTGCCGCTGTACTTATAACCACAGCTCTTGTTGCCCCCGCGGGCAGCATACTCCCACTCTGCCTCTGTAGGCAGGCGGAACTTGCGGCCAGTCAAACGGTTCAGCTTGCGGATAAATGTCTGGCAGTCGTCCCATGAGACATTTTCCACCGGGCGGTTATTGCCTTTAAACTCAGAGGGATTTTTGCCCATCACCGCCTTCCATAAAGCCTGCGTCACCTCCGTCTGCCCGATGTAATAGTCGCTGAGCATCACGCGGTGGGTGGGCAGCTCATCACTGTATGTATCGCTTCCCTGCTCCTCCGTCGCTCCCATGGTGAACGTGCCGCCCTTCACCTGAATCATCTTAAAACTCACTCCGTTGACTGTCACCGTGATGTCACCGGACCGCTTCTGTGAAGAATTCGGAGTACCTTTCCTTCTTACAGTTCGCTGACTGGATACAGCTGATGATTTACGTACACTGGTTCTCCTGACACCACGTTGGCCATAGACTGAAACAACAGCTATAAAAAGAGCCAAAAACAAAACAAATTTCTTCATAAATGGTTTGATTTTATAGGTTTTATTCATTTATTCAAATCAGCTACAAAGTTAATAATAAAATTAATCTGCCATCCGTCCTATCTGTTAAATATTGTTAATTTATTATTGTTTTATAATTTTCTGTTTTACTGAAAAGGATGGAAAAATAAAGACAAAAAACTTGGAGAAAATCCGAAAACGTCGGAAACGGACGAAAATTCAACATAACTTTGCAGCGAAATCATTATTAAGTGAATAGAGTATCTTCTTTTGAAGACAAGGAGACAAGACGATACTCATTTGGACGATATATCCCAGACAGCAGCAAAATAAATCAAGTTATCTTTTATTTCTCTAAAACCATGAAAACACAAGTAAGCACATTAATCAGGGACGTAATGATTGCCCTGAACGAAGTAGATCCGAACGAGGCGGACTTTGTCGGTGACAAGGACAACGCCGACCTCGAGACAAGAATCAAAAGTAAGATAGTGGCAACAGTAGATGCAGTACACCAACAAGCGGCGATGCAAGACCTTGCACTCGATGCCACCATGGACATCTGCTACGACGGTGAAAGCGACGAGCCGTGGTTCCGTTTCAAAAACTCCACCGGTATGCTGACCATCCTGCTGAAATCCCACTCAGAAGGGTATGAAAACCATGCCTTGGGAATCGACATCCTGCGGATGGTGTGTGCGAGAGCCAAAGCATGGCCATTCGACGTGGGTAACGTGGTTTTTCCCGACGACCCGCTCTATGAAATCGTGACGGACAAATACGTGGGCGCACAGAGCGACTTTCCCGCCGTGACCCAACGAAAAAAACAAATCGCTATCGACGGACACCGTGTAATGATGGACACGCTGGAACTGCGCTGTCTGGATCAGCAGAGCGACTGGGCTCACGTGACGGTCATCCCTTGTGCCAAAATCGAAGAGGAAACGGTGGATATCGACTCGAAGATGTACGACAAGGTGGTGACGGCAATTGCAGAGAAGGTGAAAGAAAACGAATAAGATTCAATTACGACATTTAGCATTTACTATTTACCATTTACTATTTACCATTTATGATTTACCATTTATGATTTACCATTTATGATTTACAATTTACCATTTACAATTTACCATTTACGATTTACCATCTATTATTATTTGAAGAATTTGAGCATTGGATTATAAATCCATCACCACTTAGTAATTGATAAATAACATTAATCTTCAAATCATGATTACCACACTATTAAGCACAGCAGGGAAGTTGGCGGGCAGCGTGTTCGGCGGCTATCAGGCAAGCAAGGCAATGCGGCGCGTAAGGGCGATGCTGAAAGAACAACAACGGGACAACCAGAACTGGTATGACCGCCGGATGAACCAAGACTTCGGACAGACCGCAGAGGCACAGGACGCGATGCGGCGCACCCGCGAATATGCAGAGGAACTGAGCAGAAAGGCAGATGGAGCAAGAGCCGTGAGCGGCGGAACCGAGGAAAGCGGAATCGCAGCGAAAGCACAGGCAGCCAAGATAGTGGGCGACACCGCAGCAACCATCGCAGCCAGCGGCACACAGGCGAAAGACACCATCGAACAACAATACCTCGCCAACCGCCAGACACTCAAATCCACTGAGACGGAACTGGAAAAAGAAAAAGCCAGAGAAATCGCAAAAGCTTTATTAAGTTTTTAGTTGATAGTTTTTAGTTTTTAGATAGTTACTATAGAGACAATAGAGACCATAGAAAGCTTGATCATTAAATCTTAAACCTAACCCTATGAGTTTTATTGACGACAAAACACAACAATTCTACGACGGGCTGGCAGAAAGAACAGCGAAGGCAGAGGAGCAGGCAGAGAAAGAACGAGCTGACGAACGGCGTAAGAGCCAGATACGACAGCTAGGCAACGTGCTGACCGGGCTGTCGAACCTCTACTGGACCACAAAAGGAGCACCGAGCCAGTACCTCAAGCCAGCACCCATGCAGGCAATAGCCGTCAAGGCAGACAGCGACCGGCTGACCGACCGGCTGATGCGCGCACATGAGTCTATCACAAAACTGCGGATGGCAGAAGCCCGAACACAATCTGACATTGACTACAAAGAGAGACTGAAAGCAGACAGCCAGCGTCGTACCGATGCCGACATCGCCTACAAGCAAAACCGGCAGGAGAACGAAACCCGCAAGACCGACGCCGACATCGAGAAACGTGAGGCAGAGGCGGAAAACCTGAACGCGAAAGGACGGCTTGCCACATCCCAGTCGGAACTGAAAGACGTGGAAGCCGGCATCCGCCGGCAGGAAGCCGCCAACCTGCCCGTCAAGCAGCGGCAGGAAGCAGAAGTGCGTAAAGCCCGTGCACAGCAGGCATGGGCTGCCGCCCTACGACAACGAAACCAAAAACCAAAAAAGAAAACACTCAAAAGAAGACATTAGTTTTTTTAGGATGACTAGGAAGACTAGGAGGACTAATAAGACTAGGAGGGCTAGATTGACTAGATTAACTAGTTTGACTAGGAGGACTAGTTTGACTAGATTGACTAGGATGACTAGAACTTCCAGAAACCACCTTAAACCCTAAATCCTTAAACCTTAAACCACCTTAAATCCTTAAACCAGCATGGAACAGACCCAGAGGCAGAGATTTCTGCAACGGTTCGCGGGACGGTTCGACGACCTGAATCCCGACGACGAAGAGAACTACTATGAACGAGCTAACAAGCTGATGGACGATTATGAAGCGTATGAGTCAGCGACAAAAAATCTGCTCGACGCTATCGACGGCAACGAGCAGTTTATGCAGATGATCACCCAGGCATGCACCCAGGAGGATTTCGACCCCGTGGTGTGGATGATTGAGCAGGAAGGCATCGACCTGCAGGAAGTGATGAACAACCCCGACTATGCGGCAGTACTGGCGAAAGCACACAGCCGCCACCTGGAAGAGGAAGCGCGGGCACGTGAAATCGACAACGAGATGCGGCAAAACCTCCCACTGTCGTTAGAAGCCATCAGCCAACGTGCGACAGAGCTTGGCATCGACGAAGCAAAGAAAAACGACATCGTGGCACGGCTCTGGCAGTTGGGCGAGTCGATGGTGAAAGGCGTGCTGCCCGTCGAGTTCTTCGATCTGATGGTGAAAGGCGAAGGCTACGACGAGGAGGTGGAGGCAGCCTACAAGCGCGGACGCGACGAAGGACTGAACATCCGTATCGACGAGCACCTGCGCCAAGTGAGAAGCACACCCGTCAGCATCCAGCCCACACAGACCCCCATCCAACCCTCCAAACCCAAGCCACGCGACAAGAATCCCTTTGTGGACAGCGACTGGAACTGACACTATTTTTCTCTAGGAAAACCTAGGATTGCCTAGGAAAACCTAGGATTGCCTAGGAAAAAAACATTCACCCCATAAACTTAACCCCATAAAATCATGAACACAGAAAACATCGACATGAGCACTCACGGCTCAGACACCAACGTGAACGAAGGCACCGCATTGGACGGCGCAGTATTGGCACAGACAGGCCATGGTATTGAACAGCAGAACACAGCAGCCACAGGCAGCGCAGTGGAGGCAGCCGGGATGGACGACTCACAGGTGGAGGACACCATCACCCACTACGAGGCTTGGCGCTACACACTCCACACCGACTACCTCCGCCTGGCGAAGAAAGTGAAGGTGCGCACGAAGAAGCCGAAACACCCGGTGCTGGGTGAGGCACAGCTGGAATGCTACACGAAGAGCGCGCTGGTGAACAGCACCGACAAGGCAGAGACTGTGGATCTGCCGCTCTACAAGAACGACATGAGCATCTTCCCCGCTAAGAGCACTATCCGCGTGTTCGGTCAGCCGGGCTACGACACGAACGGCGTGGCCGACGGCAGCCAACTGATGCTCTACGTAGTGAAGAACGACCGCGGCACCCGCGTGACCGTAGAGGCAGTCAACGGTCCAGTCAACAACGGAAAGACCTACGTGCCCGACATCCCTGCCGGCACAAAGCTGCGCTGCATGGCTTCAGCCTTGTCGGAGTCGGATCTGAAAGTGGCGTCGAGCAATTTCATCCCCACCTGGAAGCAGGCGTTCCTCCAGAAGAAAGCCTGTGCCATCACCTACACCGACTTCTACCAGAAGATGAAGAAACTGGCAGAATTCGGCGGGCAGATGGTGACCGACATGACGCTTGCCGATTTCCGCACGAAAACCACGAGTACCCTGCTTTTCGGTGCGCCGCGCGAGACCACCGTATGGAACGACGACCTGGGCGTGTATGAAAACTGCTACTATCAGGAGGGACTGCTCACACAAGTGCCCAACCGCTATCAGCTGAGCGGCATCCCTACCGTGGCAGACATCATCGCCATCAGTCGCATGGCTTTTACCCGCTATGCGAAAGTGAACACAGTTCAGGCTTACTGCGGCACCCTGTTTATGGAGTGGCTGTCGAACATGGACTTCAGCGAACACCCTGAAATCAAGTTCCTGAGCGTGCGCGACGACCTCGACGTGAAAGTGGGAAAATTCGAGACCAACTTCGGCACCATCGAATTCAAGATTGATGCCAGCCTTGACGAAAACGACATGTCGGGCTACTGCCTCATCATCCCGATGAAAGAAGCCATACGTTACATCTATGAAGAGAAGACCGTGGCACACGACCACAAGAACGACACGAATGCCCGCGACGCGAAGAGCCGCTACTACATCGTGGACGACTGCCTGATGCTCACCGGCCTTACGTCCATACTCGTGGGCAACGACGTGTCGGCATTCGGTTCGGGAGCCGACAACGACATCCTAAACATCATCAGCGTGAAAGACCTCTCGACGGTCAGCACCCCCGACCAGTCTGCCGTGTATTACCTCACTGACGAGTGCATAGTGGGCGACAGCCTGTTCGCCATCGGACCATACGTCTATAGCAATGGCAACTGGAACAGCTGGAGTGGAAACATCGAAGCCTGAGAATGATTTACGATTTAATGATTTACGATTTAATGATTTACGATTTAATGATTTACGATTAATGATTTACGATTTAATGATTTACGATTTAATGATTTACGATTTACCATTTAAGAATTTACGATGTAAGATTTAATTTACAATGTAAGATTTTTTAACCTCTGTCTCCGCACCGCATCGTGTGGTGCGGAGACACAAAAAAGCAAAGCCATGGAAAAGAAACGCTATGAAGCCATCGGGCTGAACGCCGCCCGGTTCATATTCAGATACAAAGGCGTGAAAGTGACCGCCCGCTTTGAAGGGGGCAACAAAACTCTCGGACGCAATGCCGTGCTGGAAACATCAAACCCCGTGGTGCAGGCAGCCATCGAGAACGACAAGCGGTTCGGGAAAATTATCGTTCTTAGTTGTTAAATTGAAAATTGAAGACGCACTACAACGCATCTATATAAGCAGATGACTTATATCCCTTTTTACCCCTCTTATTACACCTTTTTTTACTCTTTTATTTACTCCCTTTTTTACTCCCTTTTTTACTCCCTTTTTTACTCCCTTTTTTACTCCCTTTTTTACTCCCTTTTTTACTCCCTTTTTTACTCCCTTTTTTACTCCCTTTTTTACTCCCTTTTTCACTCCCAATTAAATCTATGTACGTTCATTATTCACCCAATCAGATAAGCATCCGATGGACCATCTGTCGGGGTTTTTCTAAGCTTCCGGAAGACTTCACGAGAGCCAAAGTGGTTGGTATGCTCGCCAGCTGTGACAACAAACATCCTGTCAACATTGATGTGGTGAAAGAAGCTTGTGGGCAACATCTGCTGGTCACCGTTCCCGCTGGGCTTCCCGAAGGAGTCTATGATATTCTCGCCCTATGGACCAAGAACCACGACCGATCCATCGCACGTTCCCGCCATAATGGCATCTTCTGCGTCACCAACACCCCAGAAGAGGCTACCGACAAGGGGGCTGCAACAACAGACACCATCCTCAATATCAAATCCTCCACCTCTACCTACGGCTACGACGGACTGTCTGCCTATGAGCTCGCACTGTTGAAAGGATACACGACAGAAGACGAGAACACATGGGTGGAGACCCAGATACAAGTTGCCACCGACACCATAGACGAGGCGAAGACAGCAGGAGTCTCAGCCGTCAATACAGCAACAGACACAGCCGTATCAGTTGTCGATTCCAAGACCACTGAGGGGCTCAACTCCTTAGACGCTGCCATCACCGAAGCCACAAACGCAATATCAACAGCAAAGGCAGAGGCAGTCACCGCCGCGACATCCGACATCGCGGAGGCAGCTGAAGCAGCCCTCGGACAGGCACAGGAAGCCTACGACGAAGCTGAGGAAGACATCAGGACATCCAAGCAGGCGGCCATTGACGAAGTCGCGACAAGCGGAGGATGGACAAACATCATCAAGGAAGGGTCAGACAGCATCGACCTCGCCATCACCGATGACAACGGCAACATGCTCGCGGAGATGGCAGGAGGAGAGCTTCGCGTAAAGCAGTTCGACACACGCCACACCGCAGTCACCGAAGACACCGGTCCCGACCTAGCCGTAGCCGACCAGATGGGCAACATTCTCGCCTTCATACACGAAGGGCGCATAATCACCAGGACATTCGACAGCCGTCAGGCAGAGACAGAATCCGAGCCCATGCCCATGATCCTGCCCGACACCGTCAACTCCTACGTCGGAGACACCCTCCAGCTCTTCAAATACCCCATGACACTCATACCCGCGTACGACGACTGGAGCGTCAGCCTCAGCATTGACACATCCGCCACCAGCATCCGCAAATGGGGAAGGACACTACGGAGACACTCCGAGATGAAGCCGGAGGCCACAGGAGTCTATAACATACACGCAAGGCTCATCGACAAGCACCGGCGGATACACTATGCAGGGCAGTTCCAGGTGAATGTCATCACACCGCACAGTCCGCAGACCATGAAGAACATACTCCTCATCGGAGACAGCGAGACACAGGGAATCGTCAACAACTCCGGCATCACCACCGCGCAGGGAGCAAGCGAGTCGCCCGCCACCAACTCACCGTTTGCCGACGAGGTCAAGCGCCTGCTCACCGCCACAGGCCCGGCACAGCCCGCCATGCCGGCACCACTCGGACTGTCCAACCTGCAGCTCATCGGGACACAGAACACCGCCGGAGGAAGACACGAAGGCTACGGGGGAAGAGACGTGGCATGGTTCCTGTCAACATCATCACCCTTCTACAAGAACGGCGTTATCGACTTCAATGCCTACCTCGCACAGAACACCATCTACCCGGACGCATCACACAAAGGAGCCGACTACATATACATACTCCTCGGAGCCAACAACACCTCTGCCGTCACCATAGAGAAAGGGAAGATCGTCAGGACACGCACCGGATACACATCCTCGCTCAAGACACTTCTCGACACCATCAAGAGCCAGCTCATCGACGACAGCGCCAGGGCATACCACAACCCCAACCTCAAAGTCATTCTCCTCAGCTATGCCTTCCCCTTCACCGACGGATACGGCTACCACCCCAACGGAAGCGGGGAATACACCGACGGACTGTGGAGCGCGCAGGGATACCTCGACCTGTGGAGACAGAACCAGGCGATAGCGGCCGACAGCAGCTACTGCAGCTTCGTCAGCAGCGTGCTCATCGCACCTCAGGTCGATTCCGAAAACGCATACGCATGGATCAACAAGCCAAAGAACAACTACACCTCCGACACAGAAGTACAGCGAATCGAAGCCATACACCCCAACACCATCGGCTACAGGATGTTCGGGGCAGCAGTCGTCAGAGACATCATCGGAAGAATCTGAGCAATTTAACTTTAGGAAGTAAAAATGGAAGCCGAGTTAATTTAAAGATTTAATTATGTAAGATGTAAGATTTATGCAGGTGGTTCGGAATTTAAAATGGGAGTTAATGAGCCTGCGGCTCGTGGACGATAGTTTTACCAATGATAAACCGATATTAGAATCACTCAAAATTAAACATAACTTAATAATTATCAGCATTTTCAAATACTTGCAAAATTGAATTAATCATTTAAATATTCACCCTAAACCCTCAACTCTCAATTCATTATGGGAAAACGACTCATCATCAAAGGGGCGGACTTCTCACAGAACGGCCTCCCCGTCAGAGACATCACCAGTCAGGCATTAAGGAGCGATCATCACCAGTTCCTCCATTATCCCAACCAGGCAGGAGGCCCGGGGTTCACCAACGCCTTCCAGTTATTGGGAAGCTCATCTCCGACAGGAATCTACGTCATCGACATTGGGGCATACGAAGGAAAAATCATACGCTTCACGAAATCCAGGTCGAAGAAGTCAGAGGAGTTTGAGGACGCACCTGTCTATTACGCATGCTTCGCCTCTGCAATCGCAGTGGCAGTGCCCTACAACGGCGCAACCTGCGATAACGCATGCACCGTTGTCAAACACATCGACGGAAAAGGAACCGGCACCGATGCGATATCCACCTACGTGGAGGTCATTCCCGAAGGAGCGAAATACCTCGTCACCTCAGTCAACCCCAACAACTGCCCTTTCAGCAATGTCAAATTTGAGATTATCGGATAAAACCATGAAAAAACAATACAAAGAATCCATACAGGTATGGACTGCCATCATCATGCTTGTCGTAGGTACCCTGTTGGTGATAGCCGGATTTATTGTTCCTCCGACAGGAGAGGTACATGACTCTGTGCTCTGGTTTTTCGGAGAATGTCTGATTTATGCTGGCAGTATCTTCGGCATCAGCATCTATGTGAGCGGAAAAATCAACAACATCCGGCGCGAGCTTAACCTGCCCGCTGAGAATAACGATCGTGAAAAAGAAAAAAAGGAACAATAAACGGCTGTTTTTACCAGTTTTTTTGTTTCCTTGCTCTAAAGAAAAAAGATTTCTTTATCACGATTGACTTATAATTCGGAAATTTTATCTAAATTTGCAAAATCACACAATTATAAAACAAAAATCTATGATGAAACGATTCTATTTTTTGCTGATACTGTCAGCATTATTTGTCAGCGGTCATGCCCAGTCATACGACGGCAACATCCTGAAAGGAAAGAAATGGGCGGTTTGCGGTGACAGTTTCTCCTCCGGCGACTTCAAAGGTCTGAACGAGGATGACTATAAAATCAAGGAGGGCAAATATGCCGGCAAGAAAGCGGTGTATGGCTATCTGATTGGCAACCGCAACGACATGGATATCCAGGACCTCACCCGTGGCGGGCGGACGATGGCAACCCCGAAAGAGGGTAATTTCACCAATGCGTTCAGCAACGGTCTTTACAAGACGATAGACGCCGACGTGGATTACATCACCCTCTATTTCGGCATCAACGACTCCCACCATGCCGGCATCGGCAAGGACGGTGAAGTGACCAACGGCTATATCCCACTTGGAACGATTGAAGACACCACCATCGACACGTTCTACGGTGCTTGGAATGTGGTGATGGCATATCTGATAGAGCATTACCCGTTTGCCCATATCGGCATCATCGTGTCGAACGGCTGTGGCGTGCCAGCTTATCCCGATGCGGAAATCGCCATCGCGAAGAAATACGGAGTGCCATACATCAACCTGAACGGCGACGAGCGCACACCAGCGATGATACGCGCAGTGAACCCCGATATTGACCCTGAAATCATCAAAATCCGCGACAACGCGATGCGGGTGACAGAGAAAAACCGCCACCCTAACGTAAAAGCCCATGCCTACGAAGCCGATTTCATCGAAAGCTGGCTCAGGGGGATTTAGTCTTTAGTTTTTAGTCTTTAGTTTTTAGACAGTTACTATAGAATCAAAAAACGCACAACCGCATAACCGAATAACCACAAATAAGGCAGGATGGATTGTTCCACCCTGCCTTGTTTTGAATTTGAGATGTATGGATAGTGTCTATAAGATTCCTATTCGTTTAGCGCCTTCCTCCAATACGTCCTGGTGTAGGAGTAGAGCTGGAGCTTGATGTCGGACGACTGATTGTCGGACGGCTCGTTGTGCTTGAAGAGCTGGATGTCGGACGGCTGACTGTCGGGCGTGACACACGGCTGTTATTGTCGTTGGAAGTCGGACGGCTGACAGTCGGGCGGCTGTTATCGTTCGAAGTGGGACGGCTCACACGGGAAGAACGGTCGGTGGACGTTGGACGCGACACGCTGTTGTTGTCGTTAGATGTCGGGCGGCTTACACCAGAGGTGCGTTCTGTCGGACGTGAAACACGGTTGTTGTCATTGTTGTTCGGACGGTTCACGTTGTTATCCGGACGGTTGTTGTTGTTCGGACGAGTCACGTTGTTGTCCGGACGGTTGTTGTTGTTCGGACGAGTCACGTTGTTGTCCGGACGGTTGTTGTTATTATTGTTCGGACGGTTCACGTTGTTGTCCGGACGGTTGATGTTACCATTACGGTTGATGTCGGGACGACCCACTGTTCTGTCACGATTGTCGGGACGTGTCACATTGTTGTTGTCGGGACGACCGTTGTTGTTCGGACGGTTCACATTGTTGTTCGGACGGTTCATGTTGTTATCAGGACGGTTCATGTTGTTATCAGGACGGCCGTTGTTGTTCGGACGGTTCACGTCGGGTCTTCCTGCATTGCCATGATTGTTCGGATGGTTCACATCAGGCCTTCCTGCATTGCCATGGTTGTTTGGTATGGGCTGACCCACACGACCCTGGCGGCTCGGCGTCGGGGTGTTGCCATGTCTCCCCACACGCACGTTAGGCTGTCCAGGCACGGGGCGGTGCGACGGACGCATGTTGTCGTGATGAGTCGGCAGTGCATAAACCCTTGTGCGGTAATAAGTAGGATTGGAGATATATCCGCCCCTGTAGGTGCGGTATATAGCGGGACGTGGTCTGTAGAAGAGCGATGTGTCAATATAGTATGTGTAAACCGGCAGTGACCATGAGCTTCCCACCAAAGTGATCGGGTCGTAAAAATAGTCGATGCAGGTATATACCTCATACTGGTATTCATCAAGCACATAATACATGTTCATGTCTCTCTCCGACCAGTACATGTCGATATCGAGTTGGTCGTAGATTGACCTGAAGTAGTCGTAGTTGATTTGATACACAGCCTCAAACTGGTCATCAGTGAGGTCGAGTTCGTAAGCCATCTTGTCGGACAGATATAGTGAGTACCTCTTCGACTTTGACTTCGACAAAGCTGATGCCGACAGGGTCACTGCCATCATCAAAAGGATGAGATAAAACTTTTTCATAATGCTAATCTTTTTATTGGTTAATTACTTTTTTTCACTCACTCACCGACAGAAATGCTGTCTTTTCTTTTTCTGATGCAAAGTTCAGTAAAAAAAACTGGAACGCCCAATGGTTTTCCCTAAATTCAAAGGGTAAAATTACTACTTTTTGGGGAGAAATCCCACAAAAACGGAAAGAAAATCCCTGATTTAGGTATTTTTTACACGAAAAATGCTCATAAATGAATAATTTTATGTAAGTTTGCCGTCAAATTCATTTTTAACCATCAAAACTCAGAACTATGCGAAAAGCTGTATTTTCATTTATCCTGACCGCCGTGATTATGCTGTGCACCGTGGCGTGCTCCACAAAGCAGAGCGCACTCAGCCGGTTGGAACGTTTCTCCTATGAATTGCGTGACAACGGGGAATATTATTCGTTTAAAGACTGGGAGAAGGCTGCCGACAAGTTCACTGACATCCGCAAGCAGATCAACAAGCACGACTACAACTCACAGGAGCGTCAGTATATCGGAGAGCTGGAGGGCAAGTGCGCCGGCTATGTGTATAAGGGTGTGAAAGGCAAAATCACGGGCTACGGCAACGAGCTGAACGGCATATTCCAGGGGCTGTTCGACATTATCAACCATTAAGGGGGTTGATGAGGAAATCGTAAAAAAGCTGACACTTTTTTTAATGAAGACAAGAAGACGAGAAGGTAATAAGACAAGACGTTTGTTCAGTTTACGTTGGCCATTTTTTCTCTCTTTGCTGTTGCTGACTTCCGTAAGGATGCCGGCAGCATACAGCCAAGTTAACCTCAGCAAGCTCAAAGGGGCTAATCGTCCGAAAATCGGGCTGGTGCTTGGAGGAGGCGGGGCGAAAGGTGCCGCTGAAATTGGTGTGCTCAAAGCGTTGGAGGAAGCGGGGCTGGAGTTCGACTACATCGCCGGCACGAGCATTGGCAGCATTATCGGCGGTCTCTACAGCTGCGGATTCCGTGCCGCCGAGCTGGAGAAGATGTTTCTCTCTCAGAAGTGGCTGACGCTGATGACCGACCGCGACGAGGAATACAGCAAGGCATTCTCGAACGACGACGGTGTGATTCATGCCTTCGGCTTTCCCATCTACACCTCAGTGAAGACCAAGAAACAGCGTAAGAAATATGGCAAGGAATCGCCCATCAGCGGCTTCGGTCTGAACCACGGTGACAAGATTGTAGCGTTGTTCGACAGCCTGACCGCCCGCAAGGACTCTATCAGTTTCGACAGCCTGCCCATCCCGTTCCGCTGTGTCGCCACCGACATCATCAAGCAGGATGAAGTGGTGCTGTATGCTGGCGTGCTGTCGATGTGTATGCGTGCGAGCATGGCGATTCCAGGCGTGTTCAAACCAGTGAAGCTGAACGGGAGGCTGCTTGTGGATGGGGGCATGCAGAACAACCTGCCAGTAGATGTGGCGAGAGAGATGGGCGCTGAGTATGTCATCGCCATCGACCTGACGCAGAACAAGCATGAGACTCGATCGTTCTCACTGAAAGAGTCGTGGGGAATCGGTGGCATCCTCGACTGGCTGGTGTCGCGTCCCGACTGGAAGAAATACAATGAGAACGTGGCAGATGCCAACCTCTATATCAATCCCCCACTCGACTACGACGCCCTGGATTTTCAGACAGAGAAAATCCGCAAGATGATTGACATCGGCTATCAGACAGCTAAGCGGATGCTGAAGAAGTGAGCCTTTTGTTGTTCATTTAGTAGATGCATTCAAAAATCAGATTTTATAGAACACCCTTTAAAAGAAAAAAAGAGACGGAATTCCGTCTCTTTTTTTGATTTGATGCAAAAAGGTGATTATGAGCGTGATTTATTCATTTCCTGCCATGATATTGATGATGGAGACCACATCGGAGATATCCACTTTCTTGTCACCGTTCACATCAGCATTTGGAAAGTCTGCTGTTTTAGCCATCGTGTTGATGACCGCCACCACGTCGGAGATATCGACTTTACCATCCTGGTTGACATCACCTTTGAGTCCACCGTTTTGTGCCTTGAACGTGAAATTGACCTTGAAGTTCCTGCCGCCGTTGTTGAGCCAGAACTCCTTACCTGATTCCACATCATTTCCACGGAAGCAGAATTCCAGCACCCAATTTCCGTCTGTGAGGTTTGCGGTGACATCCTCATTCATTTCGTCGGCATACCATACGCCCTCCTCGCTTTCGGCAAATCCGCGTTCCATCACTTTGTTGTCGTCCGACTTGCTCTCTCCCTGCGGATAACACCAAGCGAAGACACACACATCACGTGCCTGTCCGTTGATTACTTTGAGGCTGACAGAATTAAGGATAATCTGAAGGACTGTCCCTTGTATGGACTGCTCGGCATACTCACTTGTCAGTGGCATGAACATGTACTCCGTCTTCTGTTCGCCTGTATTCTCATGAATAAAGGTAGAAGAACCCGTTAGCATGGAGTTATTGGTATCGAACGCAATGGAAGCACTGGCTTTATTGTTGAAAAACACCTTGTAGTTCTCGCCGCCGTTATTATACATAAACGTGTTGCCGCTGGCATCCTGCCCCTCGAAATAAAGTTCCATAATCCAGTCGTCCTCCTCACCCAGCATCGGCAGGATGTCGATATTCAGCTCACAACTCCACATCCCGTCGTCACCGGCAGTCAGCTCAAACTCCTTGCTGTCGTCGTCTTTTCTCTGCTTGTCAGCATGATACACCCATGCGACCACCTTCACCGATGAAGCCGTGCCGCCCGTCACCTTCGTGCTGAAACTGTTGATGACAAATGACTTGAGGGCACTTTTGATGATGTTCTCGCCGTCCTGTCCCCATCCAGTCTCCGGGAACTTGACCGTGACTGTCTCGGGTTCCTCGTCATCCATTCCAAATGTCATCGCCTGAACAGAGGTGTTTTCCGCATCAAACTTCAGCTCACTCTCTGCCTGACCATACTTGATGAGATAAGCCTTGGTGACAGTCAGTCTCACAGCCTCGGCTGTCTGCAGTCCCACCTGCTCCACAGCCGTCATATCATAACCCTCGAACGGAATTGTGATGGAAGTGATTCCAGCCTCCTGATTCAGCTCGATGTCCGGTCCTATCACAGCCACTTTCGTCGCACATGTAGTGGCATCTGCAAATTCGATAATCAGTGCGTCGTAGTTCGACCAGTCAGCACCCCCAAGCCATGCAGCCATACCACCCCACTCCACAGAGGTGTATTCCTTGCTGCCGTCTGCATTGGTGGTGATGGTCTCTGCTTCGTTCCATGTGCCTGTGAATTTAGGCAACAGATCCAACGTCTGGTCCTGTGTGGGGTCGACAGGCTGATCGTTCTCCTTCTCAACCAGATAGATGCGTTTTACATAGACCGTTCCTGCCGCATTCGCCTGCAATGCCACCTGCGATACAGCCGTCATGTCATGCCCCGCGAACGTAGCCTCAAGAGATGTGGAACCGGCATCCGCAAACTGACTGACTTGAGGAGATGCCCCCTGAATGAGAATCTGCGTACCGACAGTTGTTGCCTCTGCAAACTCCACGACCAGTTTTTCGTAGCCAGACCAGTCTTCTGCGCCCCGCCAGGAAGCCAGTCCGCCCCACTGAACCGCCTCGAACACGATGACACCATCCTCGTTTGTGGAGAACGACTCCTCGCCGTTCCAAGTGTAAGAGAAACTAGAGGTGATATCCACCTCACCCGCCTTTGCTCCAAGAGCGAAAAGCGTCAACAAAAATAACGTAAACAGTTTTTTCATAATCATGATAGTTTTTAAAAGAAGACAAGAAGACGAGAAGACAAACGAAACAAGAAGACGAGGCGTTTATGTTGTTTAGATTGCCTTTTCAGCATCTTTACTCCATTACATCAGTGATACTTTTTAGTTTTAATTGGGTTAGTTGTTGGAATTACGTGGCAAAATTAGGAATAAAAAACAAGAAAGACAAATCACTCAGTAAAAAAGAATGTCTTTTCATGCATCTATATTCATAAAATATCCGATGCAAAAAGTAAAGAGTGCGAAATGGATAAAATAGTATTATTGGAGGGCGTATATTTTGCAAATGTTGTTTGCACATTTCAAAAAAAATTACGAAATTTGTAAAATTATTTAGAGAAGACAAGATTATTTACGATTTGAGAATTTACGATTTACGATTTGAGAATTTACGATTTACGATTTGAGAATTTACGATTTACGATTTGAGAATTTACGATATATTTCATGAACTTTGTCACGACTCGGCATAGCTCGAACGAGTTCGGCTCTGCGCTCGCTGCTCCAAAGTTTTCCGATTTATTTAGTTATTTTAGTTTTTTATCATTTTTGCAAAGACGAGAAGACAAGATGTTTGTTATGCATACTTATGCCAATCCAACAACTTAATCTCTTCTATTAAACCCTCACCCCACAACACTCAACTATAAACACTCAACTATACATTTTTTTTACTAACTAATTTTTTTCAGCCTATGAAAAAGCTATTCACATTTTTCTGTATGATGCTTCTGGCTGTCGGTTCCTTTGCCCAGGAAGAAGAGGACATCACGTCACGCTTCGCCAACGGCTACACATGGAGTGAGCAGGAGAAAATCACCGCCAACGAAGACGGTAGCATCACTTTTGAGGCAAAATCATGGGGCGGCATGGCCACTTGGCTTGGCGGTGTCGATCTGTCGGACTATGAGAAGATAGTCTTTGAATTTGCCGAGGCCACCACGGTTAACACCCAAATCAAGGTGGACGACTTGAGTGCATGGGGCAACGTGGGAATCACTTCGCTCGAGTGCTCTTTTAAGGATGAGAACGTGAGCAGCGTCAATCAGATTGCCTTGCAGGCATCTGATGAGACCACTCTCCTGATCAGCCGTGTCTATTTCGTGAAAGCGGAAAAGACGGAAGAGCCGGAAGATCCGACGCAGGACAAAACCAAGGACCTGCTCCCCCGCTTCACCGGCACATGGAATGAGGCAGAGAGCATCACCGACAACGCTGACGGCAGCAAAGAGTACACGTCGGCCGCCTGGGGCGGCATGGCAGCATGGCTCGGCGGTGTTGACTGGTCAGAGTGGGATGCGCTCGTCATGGAATTTGCAGACGCCACGACTGTGACTGCCCAAATCAAGATTGACGATTTGGTATGGGACGAAGAAGCCGGCGTGACATCCATCACCGCTGACTTTGGCGAGAACGACATGACGAACGTGATGCAGGTGGCACTCCAGACCAGTGATGCCACAACGCTGACGGTTACCGCAGCATACCTCATCCGTTACACCAAGCCGGAAGAACCCTCCTACCCGATTACCGCAACCTGGGACTACGCAGACA
>JAEEGI010003954.1_pt1 | contig 35001 bp, 30 predicted proteins | sample 8958751 | NCBI WGS metagenome assembly JAEEGI01 (sample SAMN16246545, study PRJNA631951) | gut metagenome | biome: gut microbiome; feature: rumen; material: KS-attached | host: Bos | place: Iran: Karaj | collected 2018-10
GAGCCCTATGCGCCCCCGGGCTCAGGGCGGAACTACGCCGCCGCCGCGGCAGCGTCGCCCGTCTCCGTCCCTCCCCGGGCAGCGCCGCCCGCGCCGGCCAAGCGGAAGGGACTGGGCGTGCTGATCGCCCTGTCCTCCTTGCTGGCGCTGTGCCTGCTGGCGCTGATCATCTTCGGCGCCTCCCGGCTGGATCTGTTCTCCTCGTCGGGGAGCAAGGGTGGGGATGTGAGACCGTCCCCCACCGATATGCTTAACCAAGGGGGAGAAGGCGGAACAAACACCACATCCGGCAGCGAAGGCGGTTCGGACGAGACGGATCCCCCCACTGTCGTGATCACGGAAGCGCCTGACGCCGGGGAAAGCGCGGCGGTGCCCGAGCAGGACGGCAGCCAGATCATCCAGATCGCTGCCGGCGTGAATTACTCCGTGGCGCTGCGGCGGGACGGCACGCTGTTCGGAACCGGGATCAACAAGGACGGACAGTATGACGTGGGCGACTGGAAGGACGTCGTCTCCATCGCGGCAGGCGACAACCACACCCTGGGTCTGTTGACGGACGGCACGGTGAGGGCCACCGGCGTCAATCTGGACGGCCGCTGCAACGTCTCCGGCTGGACCGACATCGTGGCGATCTCCGCGGGCTACAAGCACAGCGTCGGACTGCGTTCGGACGGCACGCTGGTGACGGCCGGCAGCAATGACTACGGACAGCGCAGCGTGGGCGACTGGACGGGCGTGATCCAGGTCGCCGCCGGGGGCTACCACACGGTGGCGCTCTTTGCCGACGGCACCGTGCGCGCCAAGGGCTACAACAATTTCGGCGAATGCAATGTTTCCGACTGGCGCGATATCGTCTCCGTCGCCGCGGGGGATTACTTCACCCTGGGGCTGAAAGCGGACGGCACGGTGGTCTTCGCGGGGGACAAGCGTTTCGGTCAGAACGACGCGGCAGGCTGGACAAACGTGGAGCAGATCTCCGCCGGCTATCGGCATTGCCTGGGCCTGACCGCGGACGGGCTTGTCCTGGGCGCGGGCGACAACAGCTACGGGCAGCTCAATATCGCAGGCTGGACGGGCGTTGCCGCGATCTCCGCGGGAGGATACCACAGTCTCGCGCTCAAAGAGGACGGGACGGTGCTGGCCGTCGGCTCGAATGAGTACGGGCAGTTGGACGTCAAATACAGGTGAGATCCCGTGAAAAACCGTCCGAATCGGATGGGAACGATAAAGGAGAAGAAATACATGAGCGAGAATATCATCTATTGCTATTCCGGTTCCGGCCATTGTCTGGCTATGGCCAAGAGCATCGCAAAGGTTCTGGGAGACACGGACATCGTGCTGATGCGCAGCTTTCCCGTGAAGACCGACGCCACCGAGGCCAAGCGGGTGGGCTTCATCTTCCCCTGCTATGGCGGCGGACTGCCCGGCGGCGTGGAGGAATCCGTGAAGGCCGTCAGGATCGCGCCGGGGGCCTATCGCTTCGCGGTGGAGCAGTATGCGGGCTATCGGGGCTGCGGCCTGGGGAAGATCGACGAGCTCGTGGGGCTGGACTACTGGGACGCGGTGTGCAATCACAGCACCTGCATCTGGCTGATGCCCCATACCCTCAGTCTGGCGCCCCGGTCGCCCAGGAAGAATGCGGAGAAGATCGAGCGCAGGGCGATGGAGATCGGCGGAGCGATCCGCGCCGGCAAGCACAGCGCGAAGAAGCCGCCCAAGGCGGCGATCTTTGCCGCCGAGAGCAAGGCCTTCTCTGGCCTCCATGCCAAGCAGGCCAAAAAGTTCCGCGTCAATGCGGACTGCATCGGCTGCGGCACCTGCGAAAAGCTCTGCCCCAGGGGGAACATCCGTCTGGAGGGCGGCAGGCCGGTCTTCGGCACGGACTGCATCGGCTGCCTGAGCTGCCTGCAGTACTGCCCCAAGGAGGCCATCAACCTGGGCAAGATCACCGAGAAGCGGGAGCGCTTCCCCAATCCCGAGGTGAAGGCCGCGGATCTGATGAAAAAGATCATTCACATCGACTGAGCGAGGGGGGAGGAGCATGAAGATCGCGGTGATCACCGGCGCCTCCGCCGGGATCGGAAGAGAATTCGTCTACGCGGCGGATCGGCAGGAGCGCTTTGATGAGATCTGGGTCATCGCGCGCCGGGCCGAGCGTCTGGAGGAGCTGAAGACCCGCTGCCGCAATGCGCTGCGGGTGATCCCCCTTGATCTGTCCCAGACGGAGAACGTGGCGCGGTACCGGGAGCTGCTGGAGCGGGAGAAGCCGGAGATCAGCCTGCTCGTTAACGCGGCGGGCTGCGGCGTGTTCGGCCCCTTTGCGGAGCAGGATCTGGAGAAGCTGCTGGCCAGCGCCCGCCTCAACGCCCTGGCCCTCACCGCCATGTGCCATGTGAGTCTGCCCTACATGGGCGAGGGCGGCCGGATCGTCAACATGGGCTCCAATTCCGCCTGGCAGCCGGTGCCCTGGCAGGCGATCTACGGGGCCAGCAAGAGCTATGTGCTGAACTTCTCCCGGGCCCTGGGCCGGGAGCTTCGCCCCCGGGGCATCCGGGTGATGTGCGTCTGCCCGGGCTGGATCAAGACGGAGTTCCAGCAGAACGCCCGGCACGACGATTTCATCCGCTATGTGGATCGCTGGTACGGGCCGGAGGAGGTGGCGGAGCAGGCGATGAAGGATCTGAAAAGGGGAAAGAGCGTCTCCATCCTGGGCCATCCGGTGCGCCGCCAGGTGCGCCTGGTGAAATTCCTCCCCGTCAAGCTGGTCATGGACATCTGGTGCCGCCAGCAGGGGATCGAATAACCGAGCAGAAACGCGAGGACGGACGTCCTCGCGTTTCTGCTTGTCAGCTTGTCAAATTAGCCCGGTTTTCGCTTTTCATAAACCGAAAAACACCGGCGTGACCGTGACGGTCACGCCGGTGTGCGATTTGTATATGGCTTTTGCGGCTCAGTCCCGGCCCTCCTCGGGGGGAATGGCCTGCACCAGCACCTTTTCCACCCGCCGGCCGTCCATGGCCAGCACCGTGATCTGCCAGCCCTCGTAGGTGAAGCTGTCGCCCACCTCGGGGAAGGCGCCGAAGCTCTCCACGGTCCAGCCGCCCACGGTCTCGCTTTCGGCCTCGAAGCCGTCCTCGTCGATCCCCAGCAGCTCCAGCATGTCTGTGATCACCATGTCGCCGTCCAGCTCATACTCGCTCTCCGAGCGCTGCACGACCTCCTGCTCCACCGTGTCGGTCTCGTCCCAGATGTCGCCCACGATCTGCTCCAGCACGTCCTCCATGCTCAGCACGCCCAGGGTGCCGCCGTACTCGTCGGACACGATGGCCAGGTGCTGCCGCGCTTTTTTCAGGGTGCTCAGCACCGCGGGCAGCTTCATGGTTTTATACACGAAGCAGGGGGGCATCAGGAGACTGCGGATATCGGTATGGCCGTCGTCGGTCATGGCCTTGAGAAAATGGTTCAGGTACAGCACGCCGATGATGTTGTCGATGCTGCCCTCGTAGACCGGGAGCCGGGAATAGGGCGCCTCCTCCACCAGAGCCAGGATATCCTCCCAGTCGTCCTCGATGTCGATGGCGCACACGTCCACCCGGGCGGTCATGACCTCGGAGGCGGAGATCTGGTCGAACTCGATGGCGGCCTGAACCAGCTCCGACTGATCCTCGTCCAGAACCTCCTCGTCCTCGGCGGTCTCGATCAGATTCTGCAGCTCCTCCACGGCCTCCTCGGCGTCCTCGTCCTCCTCGCCCTTGAGGGGCAGGGTGATGAGCTCGATGAGCTTGACCACCAGCCAGACCAGGGGCTTGAGCAGCAGCATCAGCGCCCGCACGGGGTACGCGTAGCGCACGGCCACCCGGTTGGCGTTCTTTTTGCAGGTGATCTTGGGGATGGTCTCCCCGAAGATGATGATGACGACCGTGATGAGCAGCGTGCCCAGCCAGACCCTTTCGGTGCCCTTGGTGAGCTGATAGACCAGCACCGTGACCAGGGAGGAGGCGGCGATGTTCACCAGGTTGTTGCCGATCAGGATGGCGCTGAGGGCGTCCTCAAAGCGCGCGGCGATCTGCGCGGCCACGCCGGCCCGCTTGGAGCCGCCGTCCCGCAGATGCTCCAGCCGCAGGCTCGAGCAGGAGGAATAGGCCATCTCCGAGCCGGAGAAGAAGCCGGAGAGGATCACGCACAGCACGATCCCCGCGAGGGTGAAAACGATTTCCGTCATGCGTCCTCGCCCCCTTCCTCCGACGCCGGCAGGAGCGCGACCTTCAGCTTGCGGATGCGGTTGTGCTCCATGGCGGAGACGGTGATCTCCAGCTCGTGATAGCGGAAGCTGTCGCCGGGCTTGGGGATGGCGGTGAACTGCTCGTAGGCCCATTCGCCCATGCGGGTGTTCACCAGCTCCTCGTCTTCCTCGGGATCCTCATAGTCCAACTGCTCCATCACGTCGCTGACGCTCTCGTCCGCGTCCACCAGCAGCATGCCCTCGCCCAGCTCCTGGAAGGGCTCCTCCACCACGTCGTCCTCGTCCCAGATCTCGCCCACCAGCTCCTCCAGGATATCCTCCACGGTGACGATGCCCAGGGTGCCGCCGTAGTTGTCGGTGACCACGGCCATATTGGCCCGGCGCTTGGACATGACGGGCAGCAGCTCGTCGATCTTGGTGCTTTGATGGATGAAGAAGGGCTGATCCAGCAGGCTCCGGATGTCCAGGGCCTCCCGCTGGTGTAGGTAGGCCTTGATGAAGCGGCGGATCTGCAGGATGCCGATGACGTTGTCGATGCTGCCCTCGTAGACGGGCAGGCGGCTGTGGTTCTGGGACTTGATCTGGGAGAGGATCTCCTCCAGACTGTCCTCGATATCGATGGCCTCCAGATCCACCCGGGGGGTCAGGATGCTCTCCACCGTGACCTCGCCGAACTGCAGCGCGGAGGAGATCAGGTCGCCCTGCTCCTCGTCCAGACTGCCCTCCTCGGTCATGTCCTCGATGATGTCGTAGAGCTCATCCTCGGTGACGGAGATCTCCGCTTCGCCCTTGGTCAGGGCCGCGGCGCCCCGGCCGATCAGGGCCAGCAGCGAGGACAGGGGCCAGAACAGCAGCATGAGAAAGCGCAGGGAGGGAGCCGTGGCCTTGCTGAGCCGCTCCGGATACTTCTTGGCGATGCTCTTGGGCAGCATCTCCCCGGCGAAGAAGACCACGATGGTGACCACGATCGTGCTCACGCTCACCGCGCTCAGCCCCCAGATGCGGGTGACCGCCACGGTGACCAGCGAGGCCGCCGCGATATGTACGATGTTGGTGCCGATCAGCAGGGTGCTGATGGCCCGGTCAAAGTGGTCGAGAATATAGAGCGCCTTTTCGGCGCGGCCGTCGCCCTTGTCGGCGGCGGTTTTGATCTTGTTGCGCGAGGCGGAGGCAAAGGCTGTTTCCGCCAGGGCAAACCAGGCTGCGCAAAACAGCAGCAGGATCGCCAGAAGAAATGGCAATCGACTGTCGCCATCCATAGTCGGACAAACACTCCCTTTTGCATAAAGTTACAGAATAATATAGCACAGTTCCGCCTGCCCGTCAATACAAAGAGCGGCGTCGTCGGGAGGAAAAAACCCGGCACAGATGTGCCGGAAGGAAAGGAACCCTCACATGCCGATAAAGTTGCGTATCACGCCCCAGAGAAGCAGAACGATCACCATACTCCACTCCACCGCGCGGAACAACGGGCCGGTATCCCGTCTGTTCCAGCGGATGTAACGAAAAAGCCAGACGGCAAGGAGCCCAAACAGGATGGGCAGCAGGCAGAAAAGCACTGCGTTGGCTTGAAAGGCAGAGATAAAATCCAAACGCAGCAGACTCAGAAGCATGCGGGAAACGCCGCAGCCAGGGCAGTTGAACCCTGTGAGCAGATGAAAGAGGCAGGGTATGCCCCAGGAGGTCAAGCGGCAGAAAAGGGCATAGGCGCAGCCAACACCCAGGATGACTGCGCCTATCCGTATACATTTGATCAGCCGCCCGCGCACCGCTCAGGCGTCGATAGCGACCTTGTTCAGCTCGGTCTGGATCAAGTAATAGACAATGATTCCGAGACCGAAGAGGGAAAGCACCAGGTAGGTCGTGCTGGAACCGGAGGGAGCTTCACCGTTGCGCTGGCGGATGTTATCCACCTTCTGGCCGGCGTTGTACAGCCAGATGATCCCGAAAATGCCGCAGGTGACAATGGAGAGGAGCAGCACCGTGGCAGGATCCTTGTCATCAGGCCGAGGATCGGCTGTGTTCAGGTCATTCACGATCCAGAAGAACCAGATCAGGGCGTAAATGCCGCAGGTGACGATGGAAAGCAGGATCCCCATTCCGGCGTCGCGCTTCTGAATGTTGGCGCGGAAACCGCCGCCCATCCGGGTCACAGGCGGATTGCCATAGGGAGAGTACGGAGGAGGCGTGTAAGACGGGGGCGTGTAAGACTGGGGGGCAGTCGGAAGCGGGGCACCGCAGGAACCGCAAACACGGGAATCGTCGGACACATAAGCTCCGCAATGAGAACAATATGCCATGATGATACTCCTTCTCTATAAGAATCAGACCGAATATACGGCGGAAACCATGCCGTAACAAAAATACTATAGCATGAGCCGCAGAGAATGTCAATGCACAGGCATGGCGGTGTTGCGCAATGGGGAAAGCTGTGCTATGATAAAATAACTACGGGAACAATGGAACGATGCGAAAAATGTGGAGAAAAGCAATCATGCAGAGGAGGCAAGCTATGAAAACCATTGCCAGCTTTACCGTGGATCACGATATTCTCGAGCGGGGCATGTACGTCTCCCGGATCGACGGGGACGTGGTCACCTATGATATCCGCATGAAAAAACCAAACGGCGGGGACTATCTGCCCATCGCCGCCATGCATACCCTTGAGCATCTCTTTGCCACTTTCGCCCGCAACAGCCGCTGGGAGGAGCAGGTGGTCTACGTGGGGCCCATGGGCTGCCGCACGGGCTTTTATTTCCTGCTGCGCGACGGCGTCAGCCGGGAGGAGGCCCTGGAGCTCGTCCGGGAGAGCTTTGCCTTCGCCGCGGCCTTCACCGGGGAGATCCCCGGGGCGAAGCGCCGGGAGTGCGGCAACTATCTGGAGCACGATCTGGCCGGAGCCAGGGAAGAAGCCCAGCGGATGCTGCCGGTGCTGGCCGCCTGGACGCCGGAGCGGATGGATTATCTGACGGTCGGCTGAGCGGGCTGCTTTTGCCCGGAGAGGCGCAAAAAAACCGCGATTCCTCTTGCGAGCGGAGTGGGACTATGATATAATATTACGCTACGGCGTGGAGTTCGGCTCCTGCCGCCGCAGAAATGCATGGGAGTGTGCCTGCACTATGGATCAAAGAGCAAACAAGTTTTATGGCAATCAGAGGCAGAACGGCGCCGCCTTTGCGGAACAGCCGCTCCTTGCCCAGCAGCGGAACGAGGACGAGATCGACTTGATGGAGATCTTGAGTCTGCTGGTGCACCATGCCTGGATCTTCGCGCTGGCTGCGCTCATCGGCGCCCTGCTGATCGGCTTGGGGGTCAAGCTCTTTGTGCCCGCCAGATACACGGCCAAATCCACCATTTATGTGTTCAGCACCGAAACGGAGAATTCTACCCAGTCCGCCACCCAGGCCGTAAAAATGATCGAGGACTTCCGGATTATTGCCACGACCCGTGAGACGATCAAGTTGGTTTCGGAAGAATTGCAAAAAGAAGGTTTGTACCTGACGGTGGATCAGATCGTTTCGGAGAACAAGATCAGCGTCACCAATCCTCCGGACTCCCATATGCTGCGCATTGCCGTTACCAACCGGGACGCGGCGATGGCGGCCAGAGTCAGCAACGCCCTGGCAGACGTGATGTGCGGTCGGATCGCAGATATCATGAATTCCGAACGGCCCCGCTCTGTAGAAACGGCGGAGATCGGCGGCAAGTCAAGCCCCTATGTGAAGCGGGACGCGCTGATCGGCGGCCTGGCCTTTGCGCTGATCGCGATCATCGTGGTTCTGGTGCGCTACTTCGTCAACGACACCATCACCACCGAAGAGGACGTGAATCGCTATCTGGGACTGACGATCCTCAGCTCGGTTCCCTTTGAGCGGAATATGTCCAGACGCTCATGAATGGCACGGCGGAGTACTGTGACCTCCACTGCCATCTGATGCCTTATGTGGACGACGGGGCCTACGACAGGGAGGAATGCCTGGAGCTGCTGCAGATGGAATATCAGCAGGGCGTGCGGCGTATTTGCCTGACGCCGCATCTTCGGGCGGACATGTTCGAAACCAGTGATGAAGAGGTAGGCAGTCATTTCGTCCTGGTACAGGAGCTGGCGCGGGAGGCGGAGCTCCCGCTGGAGCTCAGCTACAGCCGGGAGTACCATGTTGACCGTCTGTTTTGGGCCAAGCTGGAGGCGGGCGATCTTCTTCCCCTGGGGAAGGGGAGGACCCTTCTGGTGGAGTTCGGCGGGCGGCACAGCGGCGAGGATATGCTGGACGCGTTGAAACGGGTCCGAGACGCGGGCTATGCTCCGCTGATCGCCCATGCGGAGCGCTACGCCCCCCTCCAGGGGGACTGGGCTTTTGCCCGGGAACTGAAGGACGCCAGCGCGCTTTTGCAGCTCAACGCGGGGAGCATCCTGGGACGGGAGGGCCTGCGGCAGCGGCACCTCTGCAGACAGCTCCTTGCAAAGGGGCTGGCGGATGTGATCGCCAGCGACGCCCACGACGCCTGTGTCCGTGTGCCGGAGCTGCGCGCCTGCGCGGAGCAGATCGAAAAACGATACGGCATCGCCCTGGCGCGGCGGCTGCTGGAGACGGCCCCCCGGGCCATATTAGAGGGATAAACCCTTTCGAAGGAGAAAGCACTATGCAGCAGATCATCATCAACAAGCGGGAAATGCCCTATGATGTGAACGAAGCCATGAAGCTTCTGCGTACCAATCTGCAGTTCTGCGGAAAGGACAAGAAGGTCATCATGCTGACCAGCACCCTTGCCGACGAGGGAAAGAGCACCGTTTCTTTGAACCTGTGCCGTTCCCTGGCGCAATTGGGCTCCCGGGTGATCCTGATCGACGCCGACATGCGCAAATCCGTCATGGCGGATCGCTTCGCCAAGGGAGACCGGAACATGCTCGGCCTGTCCCACCTGCTGTCCGCGCGCAACGGGCTGGAGGATGTCCTGCTGGAGACCGATGTGGAGAATTTCCACATGATCGTGGCGGGCCGCGTTCCGCCCAACCCCTCGGAGCTGCTGTCCAATTCCCGGATGCAGAAGCTCATCGAGATCTGCCGCGGCGAGTACGATTACGTGATCGTGGACTGCCCTCCCATCAACCTGGTGGTGGACGCGGCGGTGGTTGCGCCTTTGTGCGACGGCATCGTCATGGTCATCTCTTCCGGCAACGTGCCCTACCGCATGGCGCAGAACGCCCTGGATCAGCTTCAGGCCACCGGCTGCCCCATCCTGGGCGCGGTGCTGAACATGGTGGATCAGAAGAACGAGAAGTACTATTACCGCAAGGGTTACTACCGCAAGGGCTACTACCAGAAATACTACGGCAATTACTACGGCGACGCGCGCAAGCGCGCGGAGAAGAGCCGCCGCTTCCGTGTGGGCAGCTCCCAGAAATAAGAAAACGCCCCACGCGGCTTTCGATACAGCCGCGTGGGGCGTTTTGCGGAGAAAAGCACGGCGGGAGGACGGGCGAGCATGGGAAAGCGCGCCGGCTGCGCCGCTCTCCGGAGCTGCCCGGCGCCCCGCGTCCTGTTTCAACGCTTTTTTCGGTTGATGCGTCGGGCTTTTCATGGTATTGTAAAGGCGACTGTACCGGGCGCCGGCTTTGCGGGGTGTCCCGCCGTCCGCGGGCGCTTCCGCCGCGGCGGAGCCGGGTTAAAATGATTTGAAATTCCGAAGGGTCGACAGGATCCGTGGAGACAGCCTGTACGAGGAGGATTCCGATGCTGTATTTCATGCTGCTGCTGGGCGGCGCCGTTGCGCTCGTCTTCTATATCCGGGAGAAGATCCGCGCCTATTCGGTGAAGGCGCTGCTGCTCAAGGCCCTGGTCTCGACGTTTTTTGTCGCGGTGGGGGTGTACGGCGCCTGGCTTTCCGCCGGCAGGGGAAGCGCGTCCCCGCTCTGCCCCTTCGTGCTGCTTGGCCTGCTGCTGGGCCTGCTGGGCGATGTGTGGCTGGATCTGAAATTTGTATTTCCGGAGAAGGACACGCCCTTTACCCTCGCCGGCTTCTGCTCCTTCGGCGCGGGGCATGTGCTGTATCTGACGGGCCTGCTGCTGAGCTTTTATCCCGCGGGCAAGCCCCTTTTTGTGATCCTGCCCCTGCTCCTGGCCGTGCTGCTCAGCGTGGGGAACCTGCTGCTGGAAAAGCCCATGAAGCTCTGCTACGGGAAGCTGAAGCCGGTGGTGCTCGTTTACGGAGCGCTGTTGTTTTCCACGGTGCTGCTGTCCGGCAGCCTTGCCCTGGCCCGGGGCTGGCAGGAGACGCCGCTCAATCTGGTTTTTGTCGGCGCGGTGCTTTTCGCCGTCTCCGACCTGGTTCTGAGCGGAACCTATTTCGGCGCCGGGAAGGAGCGGCCCATCGACCTCGCGCTCAATTATCTGACCTATTATCCCGCGCAGTTTCTGATCGCCTTGGCGCTGATGTTTCTGGCATGATCGCCCGCGCAGTCTGACAACAAAAAGGACGGATCCAACCGGATCCGTCCTTTTGGCATGTGCGGAGATTACTTGAGGTTGAAGAAGGCGGCCTTGCCGGGGTACTGGGCCACGTCGAAGAGTTCCTCCTCGATGCGCAGGAGCTGGTTGTACTTAGCCACGCGGTCGGTGCGGGAGGGAGCGCCGGTCTTGATCTGCCCGGCGTTGACGGCCACGGCGATGTCGGCCAGGGTGGTATCCTCGGTCTCGCCGGAGCGGTGGGACACGATGGTGGTGTAGCCGGCCCGGTTGGCGGTCTGGATGGCGTCCAGGGTTTCGGTCAGGGAGCCGATCTGGTTGACCTTGATGAGGACCGCGTTGGCGGCGCCCATCTCGATGCCCTTCTTGACGCGGGCGGCGTTGGTGACGAACAGGTCGTCGCCCACCAGCTGCACGCGCTTGCCCAGCCGCTTGGTCAGGCGGACCCAGCCTTCCCAGTCGTCCTCGCCCAGACCGTCCTCGATGGAGATGATGGGATACTTGTTGCAGAAGTCCTCCCACATATCGATCATCTCGTCGCTGGTCATGACGGTGCCGCGCTTGGGCAGGTGGTACTTGCCGTCCTCGGGATTGAACCAGTCGGCCACGGCGGCGTCCATGGCGATCATGAAGTCCTCGCCGGGCTTGTAGCCGGCTTCCTCGATGGCCTTGACGATGACCTTCAGCGCGTCCTCATCGGCGGCCAGGTTGGGGGCGTAGCCGCCCTCGTCGCCCACGCCGGAGGCGGGGGTGCCGTTCTCCTTCAACGTCTTCTTCAGCTGATGGAAGACCTCGGCGCAGCGGCGCAGCGCTTCCTTAAAGGTGGGGGCGGAGACGGGCATGATCATGAACTCCTGGATGTCCACGCTGTTGGAGGCGTGGGCGCCGCCGTTGAGGATGTTCATCATGGGAACGGGCAGCATCTTGGCGTTGACGCCGCCAATGTAGTTGTACAGGCTGTTGCCGGTAGCCAGCGCGCCGGCCTTGGCGCAGGCCAGGGACACGCCCAGGATGGCGTTGGCGCCCAGACGGGTCTTGTTGGGGGTGCCGTCCAGCTCGATGAGCAGCTTGTCGATGGAAGTCTGATCCAGAACGTTCAGACCGACGACCGCCTCGGCGATCTCGCCGTTGACGTTCTCGACAGCCTTCTGCACGCCCTTGCCGCCGTAACGGGTCTTGTCGCCGTCGCGCAGCTCGCAGGCTTCATGGATACCGGTGGAGGCGCCGGAGGGAACGGCCGCGCGGCCGATGGTGCCGTCGTCCAGGGTGACTTCCACTTCCACAGTGGGGTTGCCGCGGGAGTCCAGGATCTCGCGGGCCATGACATCAACGATTTCAAAATACTGTTTCATTGTGTAACCTCCTTAATTTGGCTTGCCCTTGGTCATTTTATATTATAACAAAAGCCTCTTCAAAAGGGAAGAGCCACTTGACAAGAAAAAGGCAAAAGCGGAAGATTTTGTCTATTTTGACCATGGAAAAACCTCATCTCCCCGGTCTGCCTCCCGGCGCGGTCTGGCTGGGAACGGGATCGGACCTGTTTTCCGGCCCCGGCTCCCCCGCAGGAGCCCGCGCTGAGGCGACGCAGAAGGTGTTGCGAGGGAGGAGACGGTTACGGGGCTTTGAATTCCGCCGCGTCGGGCGCTCCGGCGTAGTACGCCGCGTCGCGCAGCTCCGCGCTTCCCACGATCCGGTCTCCCCGGCGGTAGACCAGATCCACGTTGGCGAGACCGATCGGGTCGGCATAGGGGTTCAGCCGCTGGTTGACCAGCGCGAGCCAGTCCTCCGCGTTCAGCACCGCGTAGCTGTAGCCGGAGATCGTCTCCGGATGGCTGGGCGCGGTGAAAAAGCAGATGTCCTCTTTCTTGCACTGCAGTGTCTGGCGCAGGAGAAAGGCCAGGTTCGCGGCGCTCAGATCCGTATCCAGATTTTCGGCCAGCAATTCGATCAGCTCCGGCGCGCGGGGGAGATTGCCCATGGACAGAAGCTGCTCCGCCGCGGCCTGCAGGAAGCGCTGCTGCACCTCGATCCGCCCCAGATCCCCCATCGCATAGCCGCTGCGGTAGCGGCAGAGCCCTGTGGCCTGCGCCCCGTTGAGGAGCTGGTATCCCGCCTTCAGATGGATCCACAGACCCTGGCCGGCGTCCTCGTAGTCCATGTCCGCGGGCACGTCGAAGTAAATGCCTCCGATGAGATCCACCGCCTGGGTGAACAGATCCAGATCCGCCACGGCACAGCAGTCCGGCTCAAAGCCGGTCAGACGCCCGACCTGGGTTTTGAGAGCCAGGAGCCCGTCCCCGCCGTTCAGCCGCGCGCCCCAATAGACAGAGTTGAGCTTCCGCACCTCCCAGGGGACGTTGATGAGGGTGTCCCTGGGGATGCTCACCAGATCCAAATGATGGCGCAGGGTGTCCAGCCTTGCGAGGATCAGGGTATCCGTGTTGCCGTTCCCGTCGTCGCTGCCCGCCAGAAGGATGGTATATACTCCGTTTTGCCGGCTGGTGGGGATACGCTCCCCCACGGGGAGCGTATCCCCGGAGCCCTGCGGCGGCGCCTCCACGCGCAGCGCCGGAGCCGAGGCCGGCAGCGCCGGGGCCTCCTCCCAGTCGAAATAGAGGGACAGCAGCGCCAGGAGGGCGAGCGCAGGGAGGCCCAGCGCGAAAAGAAGAATGCGCAGAGCGGTTTTCCGTTTGTGATCCATGAGTTTGCCTTTCCGTCCCCCCCATGGGAGGCAGCCTTTGCCGGGACGCGGCCGGCAGAAATAGCGTCTACCCGGAAAGTATGCGCGGGAAAGGCCCGGATTATGCAGGACGGGGACGCTACCGCAAAAAAGGGACGGCGCGGCTTGCCTCGGAGGCGGAGGCGTGTTATACTGCGAAAAAGGACGAATACGGGAAGGGGAGAGCGCCATGGGGGAAAAGAGAGAAGACCGGCGTCGGGCAAAGCGGGGCACGCCGGATGCGCTGAGCTATGATTTCCTGTTCCTCGTGACCCGGCTCTGGATGGGCCGCCGCCACCGGCTGGAGGTCGACGACGCGCTCCTGGCCCGGGCGGAGGCGCCCTATATCCTGCTGGTCAATCACGAATCCTTCTACGACTACTACTACGTCTCCCGTCTGGCCCATCCCCGACGGCCCACCTACCTGGTAAACGAATATTACTGCACCCGCCCCATCCTGAAGACTCTGGCCGGGAACGCGGGCATCCTCTCCAAGAAGCTCTTTACCCGGGACATGTCCACCGCGGTGGGGATCCTGCGCATGCTCCGCCGGGGCTACCCGGTGGTGATTTTCCCGGAGGGACGGCTTTCGCCCGACGGCCGCTCCAACCCCATCGTGGAGGGCGGCGCCGGCTTTTACAAGCGGCTGAAGGTGGATCTGGTGCTGGCCAGGATCGAAGGGGCCTATTTCGCAGACCCCAAATGGCGGAAAAAGAAGCTTCGCTCCACCGTACGCATCCGGGTGGAGCGGGTGCTGAAACGGGAGGAGCTGCAGAGCATTCCGGACGGGGAGCTGGACGGGATCATTGCCGCGGCCCTGTATACCGACGCCTCCGCCGCCCCCTTCAACCGCTATCCGCAGAGGGACAAGGCCAAGGGCCTGGAAGGGCTGCTGTATCGCTGCGCGGACTGCGGCGCGCTTTACACCACCAGGGGCGTGGGGAACGAGCTGATCTGTACCGCCTGCGGCGCCCGGCATCCCCTGGACGAGCGCTACCGTTTCGCCGACGGGATGGAGAGCATCCCCGCCTACTATGACCGCATCCGGGCCCTGGAGGAGCCGGAGCTGGATCGGCTCTCGCTGCGCTGCCCGGTACGTACCAGGATCTTCGGAGAAGCGGGCGGGCCCGTGCGCAGAGAGCGGGGAGAATGCTTCCTGTGCGCGGAGGGCTTTCGCTACCGCTCTGATTCCATGGACTTCTCCATCCCCATGGAGAGGCTTCCCGCGCTAGCCTTCTCCTGCGGGGCGGAGTTTGAGCTGTATCACGACAGGGAACTCTGCTATTTCTATCCCATTGAACACCCGCAGCAGTGCGCCCGCTGGGCCCTGCTGGTAGACATGGCGGCTGCGCGCAGAGCGGCCCCGCCCAAAAGACAGGGAGGAACCCATCATGCGTAACGGGAAGGAAAAGCCCACCCTCATCAACATTTCAAAGAAGACCTTTATCCAGGTCACGCTGCTGCTGCTGGCGCTGCTGCTGGTCTCCGTCGTGCTGACCTATGTGGTGCCGAAGGGGGAGTTCGGCCTCCTGGCGGACGGCACGCCCAACTACCTGGACTATGTCCGGCGGGACGATCTGGGCGGCATCCCGCTTTATCGGGGGCTGTTGGCGCCGATCCTGGTCTTTTTCTCGGCGGACGGGATCACGCTGATCATGCTGTCCCTGTTTTTGTTCGTGATTTCGGCCGCGTTTCAGGTGATGAACGACGTGGGAGGGATCCGCGCGCTGGTGGGCGCGGTTTCGGAGCGCTTTCGCAGCCGCAGACGGCTGCTGCTGGTGCTGATCTCCTTCCTGTTCTACTGCTTCGGCTCATTTCTGGGCCTCTTTGAGGAAATGCTCACCATGCTGCCCATCGTATGCGCCCTGTGCGTGCTGGTGGGCTATGACTCCTTTACCGGCTTCCTCTGCTGTATCCTGGCCTGCGGCTTCGGCTTCGCGGGCGCCATCACCAATCCCTTTACCGTGCTGCTGGCCTCGGAGATCATCGGCGTCAACCCCATGGAGCATATTTGGTTCCGCGTTTTGATCTTTGCGGTCATGTTCCTGCTGCTCCAGATGTTTCTCTTCGCCTATCTGCGGCGCCTGCAGAGGCACCCGGAGACGGGCCTGACGCGCCGCCATGACGAGCTGCTGCGCGGCGCGGGGGGAGAGCAGCCGGAGCTTGCCGCGGATCCCGTCCGGGATCGCCGGATCAAGACGGTCTACACCCTGTTCCTGCTGATCGCCCTGGGCCTGATCGTCGCGTCCTCGCTGAGTCCGGTGCTGCGCGGGTACACGGTGCCGATCCTGATCGCCTATTTTCTGTTCTTTGGCCTCGCGGCCGGAGCCCTGGCCGAGGGGTCGCTCCCCCCGGTGCTGAAGAGCTTTCTCCGGGGCCTGACCGGCGCGCTGCCCACTATCGTGTTCATCGCCCTGGCGGCCTCCGTCAAGTTCGTGTTCGACGAAGGGAAGATCCTGCCCACCATCGTCAATCAGATCAACCTTCTCATTGCCGGAAAAAGTCCCGTGCTGGTGGCGCTGGTGATCTATCTGATCGTCCTGCTGCTGGAGTTTTTCATCTCCTCCTCCACGGCCAAGGCCATCCTGGTCATGGGCCTGCTTGCCATGGTGAACACCGGCCTCACCAAGCAGATGCTGGTGCTGCTCTACACCTTCGCGGACGGCTACACCAATGTGCTGTTTCCCACCTCTCCCGTGCTCCTGATCAGCCTGTCCATGATCGAGGTGGACTATTTTACCTGGGTGAAAAAGAGCGCGCCGCTGTTCCTTCTGAACTTCCTGCTGGTCATCGGCTTTATCGTGCTGGGCGTGACGCTCGGCTACTGACACGCGTTCCGCGCCCTCCCCCTTTCGGGGAGGGCGTTTTGTGCGCGGGAAACGTCAACCGAAAAGCAAAAAGACGGTTGACATTTCCCGCGCGGATCCCTACAATGGGGAGAGAAAAGAGGTGACCTTCTTGCGAAGCGATTTTTCTGCCCGGGATCTGGCCTATGTGGCCATGGGCGCGGCGCTGATGGCGCTGTGCGCCTGGCTGGTGGTGCCCGCGCCGCTGCCCAGCGGGGTTCCCTTTACCATGCAGACCTTTGCCGTGTGCCTGCTGGCGGCCCTGTACGGCTGGCGGCTGGGGCTCTGGACGCTGGGCTGCTACCTGCTGCTGGGAACGATCGGCGCGCCGGTTTTTGCCGGGTTTCAGGGCGGCGCGGGGGTCCTCCTGGGGCCCACGGGGGGCTATTTGCTCGGCTTTGTGTTCACGGCGCTGGCGGTGGGCCTTGCGGCGGACAGACTGGGCCGGAGCCTGCCGGTGCTGCTGTGCGCCATGGCCCTGGGGATCGTGTTGTGCTACGCCTTCGGCACCGCCTGGTTCGTGCTGGTCTATTCCCGGGGAAGCGAGCCCGTCGGCGTGGGGACGGCGCTGGGCTGGTGCGTGCTGCCCTATCTGCTGCCGGACGCGGTGAAGCTGAGCCTGGCGGCGCTGCTCACCGGGCGGCTCTACCCGGTTTTGCGAAAGGGGGCGCGCTCATGACGCGGGATCGGATCCTGGAGCTTCTGTGGTCGAACGGGAACAGGTACTGCTCCGGGGCGGAATTGGCCTCCGCCCTGGGCCTCAGCCGGGCCGCGGTCTGGAAGGCGGTGGAAGGGCTGCGCGCCGAGGGCTACCGCATCGAGGCGCTGCCGAACCGGGGCTACCGCCTGCTCCCCGACAGCGACGTGCTCAGCGAGGCGGGGATCCGCCGGTATCTGCGCAGCGAGGGTCTGCGGCTTCGCTGCTATGAGGAGATCGACTCCACCAACACCGCGCTGAAGGCGCTGGCAAACGGGGGAGAGGCCGAGGGCCTGGCGCTGGTGGCGGGACGGCAGAGCGCCGGCCGGGGACGCATGGGCCGCAGCTTCTATTCTCCGGGGGACACGGGGGTCTATCTGAGCCTGCTGCTCCGCCCGGCGCTGCCCGCGGCGGAAGCTGTGTGTCTGACCGCCTGCGCGGCGGTGGCGGTGGCGGAGACGCTGGAAACGCTGTCCGGCCGGGAAGCCGGAATCAAATGGGTCAACGACGTGTTCATGGACGGCAAAAAGGTCTGCGGCATCCTCACCGAGGCGTCCCTGGACTGCGAGAGCGGCCTGCTCAACTACGCGGTGGTGGGGGTGGGCGTCAATGCCCTGCTCCCTGCGGGCGGCTTTCCGGAGGAGCTGGAGCGGGTGGCGGGCGCGGTGTTCCCGGCGCGGACGCTGCCGGAGCTGCGCTGCCAGATCGCCGCGGGCGTCCTGGATCGGCTGTGGACGCTTTGCGGGGAGCCCGGCTCGGAGAGCTGCTGGAAGAAATACCGGGATCGCTCTCTGGTGCTTGGCAGGGAAGTGGAGCTGCTTTCTCCCGGACGGGCGCCGGAGGAAGCGACGGTGCTGGCGCTGGAGCGGGACTATTCGCTGCGCGTAGGTCTGGCGGACGGCGGCGAGCGGCGGATCCAGTCCGGAGAAGTGCGGATCCGTCCGAGAAAAACGGAAAGCGGGTCTTGGCAAAACGACGGGAATAGGGTATACTGAAGCTGTCAATCTATAGATGCAGGAGATGATCCCGATGAAGAAATGGACGATCCTCGCGCCGCTGGGTCTGGCCGCGCTGGGCGCCGCCGCGCTTGTGCTGACCCGGAAAAAGCAGAGTCCCGCCGCCGGCGCGGAGAAGCCTGTGGCCGCCAAGGCCCCGGCGCATCTGAAAACCGGGAGCTACAGCTTTATTTCCGGGTTCCGGAATGCGTCTACCGTGGAGATGGAGATGGACTACGACGGGGATTCCTTCGGCTTCGCCGTGGTGGAGGAGGATTTCCTCAGCTACTCCAGCGACTCCCATGTGGCGCTGGTGCAGGGGGCGGACTTCAGTCTGCAGATCGAGTACGCCTCGTATCTGTCCGGCGAGGAGGCCGACGGCCAGTGGAGCTTCCTGCTGGAAAAGCACCCGGATCTGACGCTCAAGCGCTGGGGCGGCGTAGAGGGGGCGCAGTATCTGGAGGGCGATACCCTCTGCTTCTGCCTGCCCATCCCCGAAGACGGATACAGCTATGTCCAGGTGCTGCTCTTCAAGGACAAGGGCAACGACACGCCCCTGCCCGAGATGGCGGAGGATCCCGTGCTGAACGCCATGCTGGCCAGCGTCCGTTTCCGCAAGAGCTGAGGGGAAGGCTCGGAAGGCCGCCCCTCCCGCCGGAGCCGTGCAAAAAGGAAACTGCCTGTGCAGTTTCCTTTTTTGCGTTTTTTTCTAATATCCAGTTGAACGCTCTTATTGGATATCAGTATTATGGCCGCGCGGATCCGTCAAGAATATGTACACTTCCCGTGAAATTGTCTATTTAATTCCTACTAAACTTCTGGTATATTGGCATTGCAAAATCCCAGTGAAAGAAGGGGAATTCATTTGAACATTACCAGCAAGGGGCGCTACGCCCTGCGGGTGATGCTGGATCTGGCCCAGCGCCCGGACGACGGCTTCGTATCGCTGAAAACCGTGGCCGAGCGGCAGGGTATCTCCATGAAGTACCTGGAGGCCATCGTGGGCAGCCTGAAAAAGGCGGAGCTGCTGGAGAGCACCCGGGGCAAGGAGGGCGGCTACCGGCTGAGCAGGCCCCCCGCCGCCTACACCGTGGAGGAGATCCTGCGCTCCATCGAGGACAATCTGGCCCCCGTCTCCTGCATCAAGGACGGCAGCATCCAGTGCGACCGGGCCGCCGCCTGCCTGACCATCCCCATGTGGAAGGAGCTGGATGAGCTCACCAACGCCTACCTGAAAACCGTGAGCCTGGAGGATCTGCTCACCGGGCGGAAGTGGAGATGAGTTTTGAGCTTTGAGCTTTGAGTTTTGAGAGTTTTTCCGAACACCGAAAAGCATGCCCCGCGGGGGGATAAGAAAGGAAGTTCGCTATGTTCGTATACGCCGACAACGCCGCAACCACCAGCGTGTCCAAAACCGCGCTGAACGCCATGCTGCCCTTCCTGACGGAGCAGTACGGCAACCCCTCCAGCCTCTACGCCTTCGGGCAGAAGGCCCAGGAGGCCCTGCAGCAGGCCCGGGAGACCGTGGCCCGCTGCCTCAACGCCGACCCCCGGGAGATCTACTTCACCTCCGGCGGCTCCGAGGCCGACAATCAGGCCATCGTTTCCGCCGCGCGCCTGGGCGCCCGCAAGGGCAAGAAGCACCTGATCTCCACCAAATTCGAGCATCACGCCGTACTGCACACCCTGAAAAAGCTGGAAAAAGAGGGCTTTGAGGTGACGCTGCTGGACGTGCACGAGGACGGGGTGGTGCGCATCGAGGATCTGGAGGCCGCCATCCGGGAGGACACGGCCCTGGTCACCGTCATGTTCGCCAACAACGAGATCGGCACCGTCCAGCCCATCGCCGAGATCGGCGCCCTCTGCCGGGAAAAGAAGATCCCCTTCCACTGCGACGCCGTCCAGGCCGCGGGCCACATGCCCATCGACGTGAAGGCCATGAACATCGACATGCTGGCCATCTCCGGCCACAAGTTCCACGCCCCCAAGGGGGTGGGCGCCCTCTACGCCCGCAAGGGCATGGTGCTGACCAACATCATCGAGGGCGGCGCCCAGGAGCGGGGCAAGCGGGCCGGCACCGAGAACGTGGCCGGCATCGCCGCCATGGCCGCCGCCCTGGAGGAGAGCTGCGCCCATATGGAGGAGAACACCGCGAAGATCCTCCCCATGCGGGACAAGCTCTTTGCCGAGCTGTCGAAAATCCCTCACAGCAAGATCAACGGCAGCCTGGAGCACCACGTCCCCGGCACGGTGAACATGTGCTTCGAGGGCATCGAGGGGGAGAGCCTGCTGCTGATGCTGGACGACGCGGGGATCTGCGCCTCCTCCGGCAGCGCCTGCACCTCCGGCTCCCTGGATCCCAGCCACGTGCTGCTGGCCATCGGCCTGCCCCACGAGGTGGCCCACGGCTCGCTGCGCCTCTCCATCGGGGAGTACAACACGATGGAGCAGATCGACCACATCATCGAGACCGTGCCCAAGGTGGTCGCCTACCTGCGCGGCATGTCCCCGGTGTGGGACGAGCTGCAGAAGGGCCAGCGGCAGCATCTCATTTAGTTTCTAGTTTTTAGTTTTTAGGAGACGGGGGATGCGGGGCCGGTCGCGACCGGGAACCCGCGCGTCTCCTCTCCCCTGCCTAAGGGGAGGTGTCGACCGGCGTCTCACGCAAGCCGGGCGACGGAGGGGTATACTTGAACTGAATAATACGTATTTGGAGGATAGACAATCATGGCACTCTACAGTGAAAAAGTTATGGATCATTTCCGCAATCCCCGGAATGTGGGGCAGATCGACGACGCCGACGGCATCGGCGAGGTGGGCAACGCCAAGTGCGGCGACATCATGCGCATGTACCTGAAGATCGACGAGAACCAGGTCATCACCGACGTGAAGTTCAACACCTTCGGCTGCGGCAGCGCCATCGCCACCAGCTCCATGGCCACCGAGCTCATCAAGGGCAAGACCGTGAAGGAGGCCCTGGAGCTCTCCAACAAGGCGGTGGTGGAGGCCCTGGACGGGCTGCCCGTGCACAAGCTCCACTGCAGCGTGCTGGCCGAGCAGGCCGTCCGCGCCGCCGTGAAGGACTACTACGACAAAAACGGCATCGCCTATGATCCCGAGGACTTCCGGGAGATGGACGAGGAGGAGCTCCACGAGCACGTGGGACACTGAAGGCATCGTCTTTGCCGCGGATTTCAGTGTCAAAACCGGGGAAAAGGCGGCAGAAAAGCCCAAGAGCTAGACAAAAGAACAAGAAACTCAAAAGGGCCGGTATCTGTGTCAAGCAGGTGTCAGGCCCTTTGATTATTTGCCGGATCCTGCGTTCGGCGCGGTAGCCGGTCAGCCCCGGTTCTGATTTGAAGTGCTCAGGAGACTCAAAGTGTTGCAGATACAAAGAATTTCGCAGGTTTATTTTCCTCCGTCATCTCGATCGGGAGCCGTTTGGATCTGTTATTCGCTTCCGCGCTTGGAACAAACGCGATGCTCTAGGCCGCGCGCGTCATATTTCCGCGCGAACAGAGTGGGAAGCGTGCCTCTGCAGCAAGAAAAGCGTATTCTTTCCGTTGACAAATACCCCACAGGGGTATATAATACATCCGGAAGCAGAGATACCCCTGGGGGGTTAGGAGGGTTACGGATGGAAAATATGGAAACAACGACTTCTTATTTCGCTCGAAAAAAGATCCGCGATGACAAGGAACGTCACGACCTGATGAATCGTCTGAAGCGGATTGAGGGGCAGGTGCGCGGCCTTCAGCGTATGCTGGAGCAAGACGCCTACTGCCCGGATATCCTGACGCAGGCGTCCGCGGTGAGCTCCGCGATCAGCAGCTTCTGCCGGGTCCTTCTGACCCAGCATCTCCGGACCTGCGTCGTGGAAGATATTCGGGCCGGTCACGACGAGGCTGTGGACGAGCTGGCGGACACCCTGCAGAAGCTGATGAAGTAACGGAAAGGGTATAGGAAATGGAACAATACCGTGTAACCGGCATGAGCTGCGCCGCGTGCGCAAGCCGGGTAGAAAAAGCGGTCTCAGGCGTGCCGGGGGTCACCTCCTGTGCGGTGAGTCTGCTGACAAACTCCATGGGCGTGGAAGGGACGGCTTCCTCCGCCGACGTCATTCAGGCTGTGGAGACCGCCGGATACGGCGCTTCTCTCAAGAGAGCGGAGAACGCCGCCTCCGGGGCTTCTCCCTCCTGGGCGGACGCCGAAGCCTTGAAGGATCATGAAACACCAAAGCTGAAAAAGCGGCTGCTGTTCTCGATCCCGATCCTCCTGATCCTGATGTACTTTTCCATGGGTCACGGGATGTGGGGCTGGCCCGCGCCGAAAGCGTTCGACAACCTGGTGTTTCTCGGACTGTTTGAACTGCTGCTGGCGGTCGCTGTGATGATCATCAACCAGAAGTTCTTTACCTCCGGTTTTTCCTCGCTGTTCCACGGAGCGCCCAATATGGATACCCTGGTGGCTCTCGGCTCCGGCGCTTCCTTCGTGTATTCCCTGGCAGAGCTCTTCCTCATGATTCTCGCCCAGGGAAAGGGCCAGAACGATGTGGTGATGAAGTACGGAATGAACCTGTACTTTGAGTCCGCGGCGATGATCCCGACGCTGATCACGGTCGGCAAAATGCTGGAGGCCATGTCGAAGGGGCGCACGACAGACGCGCTGAAGGGCCTGATGCAGCTGGCCCCGAAAACTGCCGTCCTGCTGCGGGACGGCGTCGAGACGGAGGTCGGCATCGAAGAAGTCAAGACCGGCGATATCTTTGTTGTCCGCCCCGGAGAACAGATCCCGGTGGATGGGGTCATCGTCAAGGGCATGACAGCGATCAACGAATCCGCCCTGACCGGGGAGAGTATCCCGGTGGACAAAGCGGAAGGCGACACGGTCTCCGCGGCCACAATGAACCAGCAGGGCTATGTGGAATGCCGCGCGACCCGTGTCGGGGAAGATACGACGCTGGCCCAGATCATCCGCACCGTGTCCGACGCGGCCGCGACAAAGGCCCCGCTTGCCCGCATCGCGGACAAGGTGTCCGGGATTTTTGTGCCCGCGGTCATCGGCCTTGCCCTTCTGACCCTGATCGGCTGGCTCATCGCCGGCAAACCCTTCTCCTTCGCCATTGCCCGTGGGATCTCCGTGCTGGTCATCAGCTGCCCCTGCGCGCTGGGACTTGCAACGCCGGTGGCCATTATGGTCGGCAGCGGCGTTGGCGCCAAAACCGGCGTGTTGTACAAGACCGCGGCGGCTCTGGAGGGCGCGGGCAGGACGCAGATCATTGCGTTGGACAAGACGGGGACCGTGACGGAGGGTCAGCCCTGTGTCACGGATGTGATCCCCTTCTGCAGTGAGAAGGAAGCGCTGCTTCACCTTGCCGCATCCCTTGAAAAAAGCAGCGAGCACCCCCTGGCGAAGGCGGTCACCGCCGAAGCAAAGGGCCTGCCGCTTTCGGAAGTCAGCGATTTTGAGGCTCTGCCCGGTCATGGCCTTCGTGCTCGCCTGGATGGGAAAGAGCTCCTGGGCGGGAGCCTGAAATACCTCAACGCCAAAGGCTTGGTGAGCGAGGCTGCATCGGCCCGGGCGAACGCCCTTGCCGAAGAGGGGAAAACCCCGCTGCTGTTTGCGTATGACGGCAAACTCGTGGGAATCATCGCGGTTGCGGATCCCATCAAGGCCGATTCCGCGCAGGCGATCCGCGAGCTGCGGAATATGGGCATTCAGACGGTCATGCTGACCGGGGACAACGAGCGGACAGCGAAGGCGATCAGCCGGCAGGCCGGCGTAGATCAGGTCATTGCGGGCGTTTTGCCGGAGGGCAAGGCGGACGTGATCCGCACACTGAAGACGCTGGGCAAGGTCACCATGGTCGGTGACGGGATCAACGACGCGCCGGCGCTCACCGTGGCGGACAACGGCATCGCGATCGGCGCGGGCACGGACGTTGCCATCGACGCGGCGGACATCGTGGTGGTGAAAAGCCGCCTGAGCGATGTGACGGCGGCGATCCGGCTGAGTCGGGCAACGATCCGGAACATCCATCAAAATCTGTTTTGGGCCTTTTTCTACAATGCCATCTGCATCCCTCTGGCCATGGGGCTGTACGGCATTGAAATGAAGCCCATGTACGGCGCGGCTGCCATGGCGCTCTCCAGTTTTTTCGTTTGCATGAACGCGCTGCGTCTGAACCTGGTCAAACCACATGAGGCCGGGCATGACCGGAAAGAAAAGTCGATCCCCGCGGAAGCGCTCGAAGAGATCGTTGCCGCGGAAACAAATAAGGAGGAAAAAACCATGACGAAAACTTTGAAGGTGGAAGGTATGATGTGCCCGCACTGCGAGGCGCGTGTGAAGAAGGCCCTGGAGGCGGTGCCCGGCGTCGCAGGCGCCGTGGCGGATCATAACAAAGGCACGGCGGTCGTTACCCTTGCCGCACCCGTCGAGGATGACGCGCTCCGCGCAGCGGTGGAGGCCCAGGACTACAAAGTGCTGGGCGTGGAATGATTCTAGGGAGCCGCCCGGAGGCCCTTTGCAATCACCCCATGTAAATCCCACTCTGTTTGAACGGGTCCGGAGACGGCTGGATCCCGTCTGGGCGTGCGAAAGGGCGATTCTATTTTCGCCTGAAGATCGGCGCCCTTACGGATTTCATGAATAAGGACAGGCTGTGAAGCACGCTTCACAGCCTGTCCTTATTCATGCGGGAAGATAGTCCAGCGGGTTTTGGTTTACGCCGTTGACCATTACGGCAAAGTGCAGATGGCTTTCCTGGCTGATTTCCGCCAGGGCGCTTGCGCCGATTGCGCCGATGACGCTGCCCGGCTCAACCCAGTCGCCCACACGCACGGCGGTCTCCTCCGCCAGATTCGCATAGACGGTACAGACACCGTCGCCGTGGTTCACCGTGACCACCGTTCCGAACAGGTCGTCCTGTCTGATACGCTCCACGGTGCCCGCGTGGGCGGCCTTGACGGTTTCACCCAGCGGAGCCAGGATGTCGATGCCCTCATGGGTACGCCAGTCACGCATGGTAGGATCGTAGCTCAGATTTTTTGCGTCATGGAAACGATCTACTGTGCCGCTGACGGGCCAGGCATAAATGGGATTGACAGGCGGCTGCTCTTCAAAAACCTCCTGCGCAGGCTCCTCGATTTCGTTCTGCTCGAGAGAGGCATCCTGCGTGGTGCCGTCCATGGCCTCTTCCATCACGGCGCTCCAGTCGCGCTGGGACGGAAGGATCACGGTTTCGACCCGCGGGTTTTCGGTCTTGCTTACCGGCATTGCAGCTTCTTCCATAGTCCCGTTTCCTGCCGCCATCATCCAGGCGGAAACGCCGATCACCGCGGCGCACAGGAAAAGGACTATGTAGAAGCCCTTACCCGTGAAAAATCTCTCCAGCCATCTGCCGGAGCTGCTGCTGTTCATGTTTTACCCTCCAGACAAAAATAGGATTGCAGTCCTATTCTTGCCTGGATTGCTGGAGATTATACACAGAATAAAAAACTCGCAAAAGCGTCAGATGGGACTTTTCTGACAAACATAGGGGCTGCGGCGTTCGGTTTACATAACTGAACACCGCAGCCCGTATACTTGGAGAAGGGGAGCGGGACGCTACTCGCCGCGCTGCAGTCTGCCGTCCCGCATGGTGTAGACCTGATCCATCTGCCCGGCGATCTCCAGATCGTGGGTGACCACGATGACGCAGCGGCCCTCCTCGTGGGCCAGGCGCAGCAGGATCTCCACCACCTGCTCGCCGTTGGAGATATCCAGATTCCCGGTGGGCTCGTCGGCGAGGATGATCTGGTTGCCCGCCGCAAGCGCCCGGGCGATGGCCACCCGCTGCTGCTGGCCGCCGGAGAGCTGGGAGGGGAAGCGGGAGAATTCCGCCTCCTCGATGCCCACGGCCAGCAGCTCCTTTTTCGCCCGCTCCCGCGCCTCGGCGCGGGGGATCTTTTTGAGCTTCAGGGGGTAGAGCACGTTTTCCTCCGCCGTCAGCAGGGGAAAGAGGTTGTAGCTCTGGTAGATCACCGCGGCGTTGTCCCGCCGGTAGGCGTCGCAGTCCAGCTCCCGGGTGGATGTTCCTTCAAAGCAGACGCTCCCCTCGGTGGGCAGCTCCAGCCCGGCCAGCAGGCTCAGCAGCGTGGTCTTGCCGCTGCCGGAGCGGCCCACGATGGCGTAGGTCTTTCCCGGCTCGAAGCCGCAGTCGACCCCCTTCACCGCGTGGACGGTCTGATATTTGTTCCGATAGGAAAAGGACAGGTTTTCGGCTTTCAGGATTTCCATGTTCTCACTCCTGTTCTCTCAAGATCGCGGAGGGGGCCACGCGCACCGAGCGGAGCACCGCCAGGGCGCAGCCCACGGCGTGGCAGAGGAGAAAGAGCCCGGCGGGGCCGGGTCTGCGCAAAGCAGCGGCGATGACGAGCGCCGCCAGCGCCGGCAGCACAAGCTGCTCGGCCATCACCAGGGCGAAAAGCCGCCGGCGGGTGAGGCCCAGGGTACGCATGAGGGCGTAGGTCCGCGCCTCGCCCCGGGTGGCCAGGAAACCCAGCAAGAAGCCCGCGCCCAGGCTCAGCAGGGCCAGACCTGGCAGCAGCAGCTCCAGCCGCCGGATGTTCTGCTCCATGGCGGAGACGGTGGCCTTGTACTGCTCGTCGTGGATGGTGAGGGCGTAGAGCCCCTTGGGGGCCTCCGCGCCGGGATCCACCGGCGAGAGCATGGGCTGGGCCGCCTCGGTCAGCTCCTGTACCTTGCTGTTGTCGGCCAAGAGGAAGGAGGCGGAGTCCGTGGTGGCGGAGGGCGCAAGCTGTGCGGCCAGCACCTGGGAGGCGGGGTAGGGCATAAAGATCTCGCCGTTGCCGCCCAGATACCAGCCCACCACCCGGAAATCCCGTTCCGCCTCCAGGCCGCTGGGATTCTCCCGGGAAGCGCCCGCCGGATCCCGCAGTATGAACGTCAGGCTCCTGCCTGCGTAGAGATCATAGATCTCCTTGGGCACCAGACAGATGTAGTCCCGGCTTTCGAAGAAGTCCTCCGCCTCGCAGGCATAATTGCCGCCCATGGCCTCGTCCAGCAGGGGAGTGGCCCGGGGGCTGCTGACGCCGATGAGACTGCCGGCGCTGCCGGGAAAGCGGTAGGAAAAGCTCTTGCTCAGACGCAGATCCTTCACGTAGGCGCCGATCCCCGTCTCGGTGTCGGTAAGGAAATCGGTATAAATATGGGTCATGCCCAGCCAGTCGGTTTTCGTCCCCCGCACGTCGGAGACGATGCAGAGGATCTCATAGCTCTCCCGCACATCCTCCAGACGCTGCCGCTCGGCGCGGAGGGTGCCCGCCAGGGTGCACAGCAGCAGGCACAGGAGGGCGCTGATCGCGAGGCCCAGCAGGCTCAGCCAGGGCCGCCGCAGCAGCCGCTTGATCGTAAATCCGTCCATGCTCACACCCCCATCAGCTTTCTGGGCCGCTGCCGGGCCAGGCTCCACGCCTGGATCCCCATCAGCAGCGCCGTCAGCGCCAGCTGCGCCGCCGCCAGCAAAAGGAGCTGCCTGCTGTCCAGGGAGCTCTGGGCCACCAGGCCTGCCAGCTCCTCCTCGGTGAGCACGGCGCCGCTGAAGACGCTGTAGTCCACCTTGGCCAGCAGATCGGTCAGGATCTGGCTTTGCACGTTTTTCAGCAGGGGTATGCTCAGGGCCGTGCCCAGGGCGACGCCCAGGGCAGCCGTCAGAAGCCCACTGCCGAAGAGGTAGCCCGCAGCCCGCAGGGGCGAGGCCCCCTGGGAGCGCATCACGCCCAGATTGTTTCGCTGGGCGCCCTGATACATCAGCAGCACCAGCAGCAGCCAGATGCCCCAGACGCCCAGGGCGATGCCCGCCAGGCGCACGGCGGAGAAGCGCAGACCGTTCAGATCCTTCTGCACCTGCTCGAAGCCCTGCTCGATGGGATAGAACTCCCCGGCGTAGGGGGAGTTCGCCAGGGCCAGGCGGAAGTCGTCCACCATGCCGTTGCGGAGCTCCACCGTGAGGTAGACCCCGTAGAGATCCTCGCTCTCCGGGCCGAAGGCGCCGGAAATCTGGGCCTTTTGGGGCATGAACACCGTGTCCGCCGTGAAGGCGTAGGAGCCGTTGGGCCAGTTCTCCGTCAGGCGGTAGATGCCGACGATCTCATATTCCTCCTCCGCGCCCAGCTCCGCCAGGGGATCCACGTCGCCCACGGAGGGGCGGTTCAGCCGCCCGTCCCAGCGGTAGATGTCAGTGGAGATGTTGAAAGCGCCGTAGAAGTCCGCGCGGCATGGCGGCGTGGCCAGGTACTGCCGCAGGGTCACCTTGTCGCCCACTGCCAGACCCGTCCGCTGGGCCTCCGCCTCGGAGATCACCAGCACGCGGGCTCCGGTCTCGTACTCCTCGTCCGTGAAGCTGCGGCCCTCCAGGATGCGGGCGTCGTTCTGCACGAAGGCTGTGACGGCCTCCAGATTGTCCGTACCCAGGACGGGCAGGCTGTGCATCTGCCGCTCCAGCGCGGCCCGGTAGTCCCGCCAGAAGGGGTCGTTCTCGATGAAGCTCTCCGCGTCGCCCTCCAGGGGCTGGCAGGCGGGGTAGCCGTAACGGGCGTCCTCGCCGCTCTCCTGCTGCGCGTACGCTCTGGCATAGATCAAGGGATAGTACACGATGCGCCCGCCCATCAGGCGGCCGAAGACATCCAATGCCGGGGTGTTGTACAGCTTGTCGCCCGCCCAGTAGTTGCCGGTACGTGCGGCGGAATACTCGCCGCTGAAGAGATAGCGCTCGCCGCGCTGGAAATAGTCCTCCAGATCAAAATCCGGCTGATCCTCCAAACCCACGGAGGCGCTGATGTAATAAGCCTCGTCATCCTGGCTTTTCCACCAGGTCGCTTCAAATTCCGGATGGGCCGTCACCATCTCCTCCACGCGGAGCAGGAGCAGCTGCCCGTCGCCGGAATCCCGGTAGATGTCCGCCACGGTGGCGGAGAGGATCACCCGGCTGTAGCTGCGGGTATCGCCCACGCTGCGCCAGGAGAGCTCCCGCCGCAGGCCCAGCAGCGGCTCGAAGTCCGGGCTGCAGGCCGCGGAAAGACTGTGGATGCGCACGGCCTCCACGCTGTCCTGGCTCTCCAGCCAGTCCCGCTCCTCCTGCGGGAAGCTGCGCTCCTCATACTCGAAGCCCATGCCGCCCTGGATGTAATGGGAGTTCACGGCCCGGTCGGTGCGCACGGCGATGGCCGTGTGCCGCTCATCCACCGCCGCGGCCAGGCGCGTCGACGACCACCAGAGCGCCGCCGCCACACAGAGGAAGGCCGTCATCACCGCGCACAGGACGATCCACAGCAGCGTGGTGCCCGGCCGGCGCAGCAGGCGTTTTTTCCAGTCCATGGGATTCCTCCTCTCGGGTTCGGATATCGGGGCGGCCCGCGGCGCGCACAGACCGAAGGTCTGTCATCGCGAACCAGCGCCGGCCAGCGGTCGGCGAACAATTGACGGCCGAGCAACGCGCGGCCCTGCGGCTCGCAATGCCGGGCCGGACGGCGTTCTCTGTCCGTCCGGTTCAGATATACCACATTTCTCTATATTTGTCAATGCTATATATTGCATTTCCAAAACATTGTGCTATACTCAAGCTGAATCCGAATGAGAGAAGGTGGACGGCACGGAGAACACGGGACATTCCTTTTTATCGTACTTCAAGCGGGCGACCAGCCCCCTGGCGGTGCTCCGCTGCCTGTCCGAGCGGCCCATGTACGGCTACGAGATCTCCGCGGAGCTGAAGGAGCGCAGCGGCGGGAAGTTCAGCATCTCCCTGCTCTACCCGGTGCTCTACCGGCTGGAGGAGCAGGGCTATGTCCAGATCGCCGCCACCGAGGTGGCCGACGGCCGGGCCCGCAGCTATTACGGCATTACACAGGCCGGGCGGGACTATCTGCGCATGACCCTGGCCGAGTTTGAGGAGATCACCGCCGTGTTTCGAGGGATGATGGAGACCGGGGCGGAGAGCGCTGCGGATTTGCCCCGGGCGGATTTGTCGAAACCGGACAGAAAGGACGAAACACTATGAAAATCAAACGCTTTTTCCTCGCGTGCTGCGCGCTGCTGCTGCTGTTCGGCATGTTTCCCGTGCGCGCGTCCGCCATCGGCGGAGGGGCCTACCATCCGCCCAACATCACGCTGCTGTGCTATCACGCGCCCGAGGATCTGGAGGCCTTTATTGAACTGCACAAAGAGGGGAAGGATCTCACCGCGCCTATGGAGAAGGACAGCCGCGTGGGAGAGACGGTCTTTCGCCTGTATCGGGCGGGGGTCTATGGGGTCAAGGCCTGGTTCGGCAACGACGAGGACTTTCAGGACGCGGCGCTGATCTTCAAAACCGGAGGAAAGGAGCTGCGCATCCCCATCGACGCGGAGAAGCTGACTCCCGGCGGCAGGGAGGACGTTCTGACCTACAGCTTCAAGGACGGAGAGCTGAAGGTGGGCCTCCCGTCCTGGCGGACGCCGGCGCTGTTTGGGATACGCCTGCTGATCCTGCTGCTCCTGAAGGGCCTGATCCTGTTCCTGTACGGCTACCGCCAGCTCAGGAGCTGGCTGAGCTTCCTGGGCGTGAACCTGCTGACCATGGGCGCGGTCAACTATGTGGTCCGCGGCTGGCTGAACGTGGACATGGCCAACGTGTATCCCCTGTTCTTCGTGGGGCTGCTGCTGGTGCTGCTGTTTGAGCTGCTGAGCCTGGTGGTGCTGCTGAGCGAGTATGTCCGCAACAAGGCCGTGAGCTATGCCGTGACGGCCAATTTGGCCGGCTTCGTGGCGATCTTTATGATGCTCAGCTTCCTGCCGGTGTGACCCGGGCAACAAAAAAGCATGGAGGAAACCGCGTCTTGCGATTTCCTCCATGCTTTTTTAGCTCAATCAAAGGAGCCGGTCATGTACACCCCGCCGTCGGCGCGCAGTCCCAGGAGAACATGATCCCCCAGGGCGATCTCCTTCACACCGCGCCAGGCTTCCGTATCAAAGGGGCAGGGGGCGTCTTCACGCGCGGCCCAGAGCACCCGCCCGTCTTCCCGCAGACCCACGGTGTAGGCCGCGTTGACCTGCAGCTCCGCGACGCCCTCCCAGGCGTCGGTGGGGAGGGAGCCCAGGGGGGAGGCCCCGGCGCAGAGCACCCGGCCGTCCTCCGTGACGCCGAAGAGCATGTCCATGGGCTCTGTCAGAAGGACGATCCGCTTTACGCCCTGCCAGTCGGAGCAATCGGGGCAGAGCGTATCCGGGAGCAGGGGAGCGGAGAGCACATGTCCGTCCTCCGTCAGCGCGAAGGCGCAGAAATCGCTCAAAGCCAGCTCCGTGACCCCGCTCCAGGTTGGGAAGGGATTGGGATAGCCGTAGTATTCCATGCTGCGGCGATAGCGAGTGGAGGGCAGAACCGTTCCGTCGTCCAGACGGAACAGGGCGTATTCGGAATTCACGGCCACCTGGGCCACATCGTAAAGCATACCCTCGTCGCTGAAAAAGCCCATGTGGGGGATGATCCGCAGCCGCCCGTCGGACAGGCGGATCAGGGTATCGGCGTAAGTGGGGAAGAGCGCCTGTACGTCGGTATAGACGGAGGCGTCGTAGTAAAGCTGGGGCCCCGCGCCGTAAAGCTGTCCCTCGGCGGTGAGACCGTAGAGCGCGCCGGCGCTGAAGAAGATCCGATCCACGTTCTCCCAGTCCGCGGCGGCCTCTGTGCCGGCGGTGCGGCCGGTGGACAACACCCGGCCCTCCCGGGTGACGGCATAGACCGCGTCCCGCAGGGGCAGCAGCGTTTTCACATCCCGCCAGTCGGAGAAGTCAAAGCTCTGCCCGCCGTCGGGGGCGCCGGCCATCCGAACCGTGCCGTCCCGGCCGAGGCCCAGAATGTAGCCATACCCGGCGTACAGGGAATCCACGTCCTGCCAGAGCAGCTCCTCCGGCGCGGGAGAATCCGCGGGATCCGGCGTCTCCTCCGGCTGGGGATCGGGGCTGGGAGCGGCGGGAGCGCTCTCCTCCGGCGTCTCCTCCGGCGCCGGCTGGAGATAGCGGGGGAGCAGCCAGTACGCGGCGGCCAGAAGGATCAGCAGCAAAATGCCCGCCAGAATCAGGGGGCCTTTTTTCCGTTCTTTTTTCAGCGGCGTTCCGCACAGCGCGCAGACCGTCCGTCCGTTGCGGGCTTCCTGTCCGCATTTGGGGCAGATCATGAGGGTTCCACTCCTTTTGTTGGGGATGGGCAACTTGCCCGGCTTCTCCCGTTTAGAGACATTGCTGCACATTATAGCCCAAATGCTTCGGAATAGCAAGAAAAACTCGTTGCCTTCGCCAAAAACAGACAAAAAGCATCCCCCGCTCCGAAGCGGGGGATGCTTTTCAAATCAAAACAAATCAGATCAAGTCAAAACGAAGCAAAAACGGGATGCGGTCTAGAAGCGGAGGAACAGGCTCACAAGGCCGACGGGCAGCGCCCACAGCAGCAGGAACAGCAGCAGGTACCCGCTCCCGATGGTTCCGATGGAGAGGAGGCGGATAAACACCGTGAATACGCCGATCACCGCGGCCAGGACGGTCAGCAGGAGGTTGATGCGCACGGCCAGATACATACTGCGCCCGGTGTCAGCCATGTGCACCAGCGGGCCCAGCCCCTCCCGGCAGACTACGGCGGCCAGCTTGCTGTCCGCAGAGGGCGTGGCCTCGGAGATGGCGAAGCGATCCACGTAGGGCGGGAAGTCATAGCCGTCGGTGGCGACCTCAAAGCAGTTGGAGAGCATTTCCGGCGTGACCAGGAAGTCCCGAATGGCGAAGATGGGGTGGCGGTTGGAGCGGATCAGGCCCACCAGGGCCTTGCGCACCTGAGGCTGCCCCTCGTATTTCATGTTGAAGATACCGCAGAGGATCCCGTCCACCGCCAGCAGCACCGTGGTCTTGCCCACCAGGCGGTAGGGGACGCGCACATTCATCAGCCGCATCAGATCCACGCCGCCGCAGAGGATCACGCTGCCCTCGATGACGCCCTTCATGCCGCCGCCGGTCAGGTACTCAAAGCCCTCGACCCGCCGCATGGAGCAGCCGTTCTTCTCCATGAGCTCCGCAAAGCAGGAGGCCAGATCCGAGCCGGAGGCGCAGATCATGGTGCCCGCGTAGGAGATGATGGTTTCCGGCTCCACCTCCGCGAAGATGCGGACGGTGTCGATCTCCACGCTGCCCTCCGGGAACAGATCCCGGTCGGTGACGATCAAGTTTTCGCTGCGGCCGATGTCGCTGATACCGGACCAGCCGGCGATGGCCGCCCCGCTGTGGAAGATGCGCAGGGAGCCGAACAGGAAGGGAAGCGCGAAGCACAGCAGCGCCGCCAGGGGTACCGCGGGACACAGAACGGCGGTCAGAATGAACAGGAAATCCCCAAAGGCGTGCTTGGCGATGGCGACGATCAGCGCAAGAGGAAGGGACAGCAGGGCCAGCAGCGGAGCCAGACGGATGAAAAGCGTCTCGTCCGGGGCGGCTTCCTCCGTCCGGCGGACGAAGCCAGCCGGCGGACGAAGAGACTTAAGCAGGGTGAGACCGCTGCCCTTGACCTCCGGTTCCGCTGTGACGCCGTAGCAGCGCTTGCCGATGGCGGGGACGCGCAGGGCCTTCCGCAGCCCGCGGGCGCTGACCATGGAGGAAAGCATCACGCAGAGGAAGGACGCGCTGGAAATCAGACAGAGAGGCATATGCGGGCTGCCCATCACGCCCAGACACACCGTGAGCGCGTCGAAGCTGGTGAGCACACAGCACAGGACGGACAGGGAATCCGCCCCGAAATGGCCGCGGGCCAGGTTGATGGCCGAGCCGGTGACCACATCCAGCCCCAGCAGCAGGATGGTCAATTGAATGGCCAGCGCCATCCCGGAGGCGACCTGCGCCGAACGCAGGGCGCCGGTGACAGGCAGGCCCAGGGCGATCCAGGCCATCACCAGCAGCAGCACCAGACCGATCCGCAGCCGCAGCCGCAGGGACAGCACAAAGGAGCCGTAGTATTTGGAGGCCGCGGCGGGGCTGACCTCGGGCCCCAGATCCTCGCCCTCGTCCTCCATGGTGCCGGTCGCGTCGCTTCCGACCCGTTTGGCGCCGAGAATGCGGACCAGAAGGCCGGAAACCATCCCGGACAGGTACTGTCCGAAGCTGGGGAAGGCGTTGGGATCGTCGGAATCCTCGTCCTCATAGTCCCGATCCGGGGCGTAGGATGGCCGAGCGCGGTCGTCATAGCCCTCCAGGTGCACGGCGTCCTCCGCCGCTTCGGCGGGCGCGGCCTCCTCGGGGGGCGGGCTCTCCTTCTTCCGGCGGCGCAGCAGGCTGCGCTTTTTCACCGGCCGGGCGGGGAGCTCCTCCTCTCCGGCGACCCAGTGGAAACCGACGTTCTCAACAGCCTTGGGCGGAACGTAGTCCGCGTCGGCGCTGAGATCCAGCTCCTTGCCGCCGAAGACCATGGCGCTCTTGCGCGTACCGCTCAGGTTGAAGCGAGGATCGATCTCATCCTCGGCAGGCCGGGACGCCCGGCGGGAGCTTCTCCCGCTTTCTTCGGGGGCGGCAGACGCGGCCTCCTCCGGCGCGGCGGGGAGCTCGCCCGGATCCTGATCCAGCAGACGGCGCAGCGTGTCGTTCCACGCCGGCTCCTCCGCAGGGGCGGGGGAAGACACGGGAGCGGGATGGTCATATTCGCTCTCCTTGCGCAGACCGGCGAAATCCGCGTCCTTCATCTTTCGGATATAGGAGCGGGCCTCCTCCTCCATGCGGGAGACCTTGCTGCGCGGGGCGGGAGCAGCTTCCGGCTCCGGAACAGGCGCGGCAGCGGCGGCCTTGCTCTCCGCGGCCCGCTCCGCGCCGATGGCGGAGGCGGCAGCGGGAAGCGCGGCAAATATGTCGTTGTATTCAGCTAAGATTTCATCCACGGACATGGCGCCGAAATCAACATCCTCATCTATAGTCTCTGCAGAGGCGGGCGCGGGGGCGGAGGGCTCGGGTGCGGGGGAGGAGGGACGCGGAGCGGACACGGTC
>JAEEGI010003956.1_pt1 | contig 34994 bp, 23 predicted proteins | sample 8958751 | NCBI WGS metagenome assembly JAEEGI01 (sample SAMN16246545, study PRJNA631951) | gut metagenome | biome: gut microbiome; feature: rumen; material: KS-attached | host: Bos | place: Iran: Karaj | collected 2018-10
TTCGCTGCCAGAAGGCCCAAGGGAGGGCAGATGCCGGTCGTAATGGGAGCCGGAGCCTCCGGAATACTGCTTCACGAAGCCATGGGGCATGCATTCGAGGCGGACTTCAACCGGAAGGGACAGTCCATTTTCAGCGGAAGGATAGGAGAAAAGGTATGCAGCAGCGATATCTCCATCGTGGACGACGGTACCATCACCGGCAACAGGGGCTCCGTCAATTTCGATGACGAGGGAGTACCGGGCCAGAAGACATATATGGTCAGGGACGGTATCCTTACATCCTATCTCCACGACCGTATCAGTGCCGACTATTACGGTGTCTCCCCCACCGGCAACGGGCGGAGGGAGACATTCCGGTACGCCCCCATCCCCAGGATGCGCTCCACCTACATGCTGTCAGGCAGTTCAGACAAGGAAAGCATAATAGCATCCGTCAGGAAGGGGATATACGTCGACCAGTTCAGCAACGGCCAGGTCCAGATAGGAGAGGGTGACTTCACATTCTTCGTGAAGAGTGGATTCCTGATCGAGGACGGTCGCCTGACCATGCCGGTCAAGGATATCAATATAATCGGGAACGGACCGCAGGCCCTGGCGGACATCGTAGCCGTCGGCAACGACCTGAAAGTGGACGAAGGAGCCTGGACATGCGGCAAGGGGCAGAGCTGTCCGGTCTCGTGCGGTATCCCGACAGTGCTAATCAAGAATCTGACAGTGGGAGGAGAATAATATGGAAGGAATGAACGGAACCCTCGGCAAGGAGGAGATACGGCTGGCGGAAAAAAGCCTGGAGACAGCCCTCCGGCTAGGTGCAAACAAAGCCAGGGTAACCCTGAACAAGAGCCTGATGGAGCTATACGGCACTTTGAACGGAGAGCTGGACAAGGTCAACCACTGTCTGGACAGGTCGATGAGCGTGTGCCTGTTCGTGGACGGCAGGTTCGGCAGTTTCTCGACCAACAGGCTGGATGAGGGCGAACTGGAGACCTTCCTTGCAAAATCCATATCTACCGTCAGGATGCTGGCGGAAGATCCTTGCAGGAACCTTCCCGACCCGTCCAGGACAGCAAAGGACGCGTCCTCCGGAAAGGAACTATGCCTTTTCGATCCGTCATATCCGGAACTGACTTCAGAAGAGCGCCTCAGGATGGCCATGGATGCCTCGATATTCAAGGCGCACGGAGAAGATGGTCTCATTTCTGAGGAAGGCGAATATTCGGATTCAGTCTTCGATTCATTCGTAGCCGATTCCAACGGACTAAGGTGCCGTCATACCGAGACCTCGTTCGAGTATGGGGTCGAGATGACGGTCCTGGACAAGGAAGGCAACCGTTACAGCGGCTACTGGTGGGATTCATCACCACGTCTCAAGAACCTTCAGATCGGAGGATGCGGAGAAACCGCCCTGAAAAGGGCACTGGCCCAGATCGGTCCCGGGAAGGTACCGAGCGGGCAGTATACGATGGTGGTGGACAGTGAAAATGCTTCCAGACTTGTTACTCCCCTTATCAATGCGCTCGGAGGATACGCCCTCCAGCAGAAGAACTCATTCCTGCTGGACACTCTCGGCAAAAGGGTCTTCCCTGAATGGATGAACCTTGTGGACTTGCCTCATGCCAAGGGATTTACGGGGTCCAGGCTTTTCGACTCGGAAGGAGTCGCAACCAAAGAGACTCCGGTGATCGAGAACGGTATCGTAAGGGAGTATTTCATTAATACATACATGTCCGGGAAGATGGGTATGGACCCTACCATCGAGGATGTGACAAGACCTGTCATGTTACCTTGTACAGCCCCCGGGCTGGCACAGCCGGAGAAGATGGACCGTGATTCAATCATGGAACTTGTCGGAGACGGAATACTCGTAACCGGATTCAACGGAGGCAACAGCAATTCCGCCACCGGTGACTTTTCATTCGGAATCGAAGGCTTCCTGTTCAAGGACGGGAAGATCGTCCATCCGGTACGTGAAATGCTCATTACTGGCAATTTCCTGACGCTCTGGGAGAATCTTCTTGCCGCAGGCGACGATCCGAGGCCTTGCAAATCAAAACTTATTCCTACCTTAGCGTTCGGAAAAGTTTTCTTCAGTGCATAATAATATTATAAAGATATGAAAGCAGAAAAGAACAAAGTGGTCAGCCTGACCTATGAACTCATCGTTGACGGCGTCCTCGCCGACAAGGCGGACGAAAACCGCCCGCTTGAATACTTACACGGAAACGGAATGCTCCTCCCCAAGTTCGAAAGCGAAGTGGAAGGATTGGAGCCCGGAGAGGAATTCGCCTTCACCCTGACTCCCGAGGAAGGTTACGGCGTTTTTGACGAATCCAGGCTGATCGACCTGCCCAAGGAAGCCTTCATGATCGACGGGAAGGTACGCGAGGATTTGCTCGTGGTCGGAAAGATGATACCTATGATGAGCGATGCAGGCCAGGTGGTCAACGGAATAGTCTACGAAGTTACAGAAGAGAAAGTCACCATGGATTTCAACCATCCGATGGCCGGCAAGACCCTCAATTTCACCGGCAAGGTGGTCGATGTCCGCGAGGCTTCCGAAAAGGAACTCAAGAAAGGGCATCCCTGCAAGCATCACGGTGACGGCGACTGCTGCCACAAGGGTGAAGGAGAATGCCACGGAGAAGGGCATCACCACGGAGACGGCGAATGCTGTCACGATAAGGAATAACAAATGAATGACAAATAAAAAAGGCAGGGTTGACGCCCTGCCTTTTATTGTGAAATGACAGACTACCATCCGGGGTTCTGCCTGAGCTGATTCTTGTCGGAATACAGATCAAGAACGGTCTGAGGTATCGGATAGAGATACTGCCTGTCAGGCCATGCCCTGCCGGGCATCGCGTAATGGATCAGATAACCTCCTTCGACGGGCTTGACATTGAGGTAGTTGTTCTTCTTGGTACCTACATAGACCTGGATGGGAGCATATGTCTCATCACCGATCGTGTCGGTATCGAAGAAGTACGCATCAGGTTTGCCGTCTCCGTTCAGGTCGACAGGAGCGTTGATGGCAGGAATGAATATTCCGTCCCAAGAATCCTCGACCCAGAGGTTGACCATGGCCCAGCGCTTGAGGTCCTGGAGGCGGAATCCCTCGAAAGCAAGCTCTATCTCCCTTTCACGCATAACCTCGAGCAACGTGGGGTTGGAGGCCATCTTTGGATAGTAGCTGGCGATGTAAGGCTCAGCCTTGGTAGGCCTTGTCGTCAGGGTTCCGGTCTCGTCAGTACCGCCCGTGATACCGGCCCTCTTGCGGAGAGCCCCGACAGTCTGCGCCCAGTCGGCATCAGTCAGGGTTCCGAGTTCTGCCTTGGCCTCCGCATAGTTCAGGAGAACCTCGGCATAACGCAGGATAGGAGTGTTGTTGTCATTGGTTGCGGCATCGTCATAGCTGACATCATCCATGACAAACTTGGTAACCTGGTAACCGGTAAGGGAGTGACCCTGGAAGTTAGCTGGAGTAAGAGCTTTGCCGGTCGGGGTCGTGCGGACGTAATCATAGGCGCGGATAGTCTGGTTCATACGGTAGTCACGGTCCTTGGTCTCCTCGAAGAACTGCTTGTAGCTGCCGTCCTCTTTGAACTCGTTGTACGGTGTACCATCGAGGTTCAGATAGGTTTTAGCGAACTTCCTGGACATGCAGAGGTGAGGTCCGTAGGTCGAAGAGTTCCACCACCAGTTGTTCTCACCAAGGTCAATAGCGGCATCAGCGACTACGGCCATGATGGACTCATCCGTCTGGGTGTCGATAGATGTGAACAGCTCACGATAGGCACCGGTGCCCTCGCCCTTGTAGGCGGTACCGCCATGAAGTTTGAAAGGCCCCTTGTCCATTACCTCCTTGGCCGCGGCAGCTGCCAGGGTGTAAAGGTCATTGGGAGAATACTTCGTACAGCCGGTCTTGGCGAAATCAAGGGCATCATTGGCGTGGTATTTCCTCCAGGCCGCCTCGAACAGGCAGACGCGGGACTTGAACGCGGGTGCAACCCATTTGGTAACCATAGCTGCATTGGGCGTCGAAACCACCGTGATGTTGTCGTAAGCGAAATCCAGATCCTCGAGGATCTTCTCGATGATCAGGTCACGGGTATCCTGCCCCTTGAACAGATCCTCGTCCTCAGGTGAGTTGAAGACCTTGTCGATCCACGGAACGGGTCCGTACTGGACAAGTTTGTCAAAGTAGAAACGTGCCCTGAAAAGGCGGGCGATTCCACTGTAGTTGTTACGTATCGCAGCAGGAACATTCTCATTCACATTGTTTTCAAGGAAGAAGTTGATGTTCCTCAACGCACTCCATGACCAGCTCGTAGATGAGTTCACGGTGTAGGCTCCGACCTCCATTCCGCTGATGGACTGTTTAACTCCATAATCCAATGTGGAGCTGCGGGCCCATGCGCCATCGTTCGTAGGCAGGACATTATAGAAGGAATATGCATAAGTCTTCAAGCCTCCTTCAGAACTGAAAACCATACTGACGCTGGCATCGGACTTGGGTTCCTCATCAAAATTGCATGAGGTTGCGAACAATGCTCCAAGAGCCAGGACTGCAATTAATATCTTTTTCATCGCTTTCGTCTTTTAGAAGGTTATGTTAAGACCAAGTGAGAAGATGCTCATGATCGGATAGTTGTAGGCATCTCCTCGGCTGGTGCTGAGGTCGACGTCGGAGGTTCCGATGTTGGAGACGTTGATGTCCCTCGTGAGCTTGTACAGAGGCGACCATGTCCAGACGTTCTCGCCGGAGAAGAAGATTCCGATCTGCTCCGCGTTGATCTTGCTGGTGACGGACTTGGGAAGGTTGTATCCGACCTGGAGGTTCTTCAGGCGGATGTAGGCCACACTCTGCAGGTAACGGGTGTTGGCGGCCCAGGTTCCCTTGTAGAAGGTGTCGTTGTAACCTGAGTAGCGGGGCAGGTAGGCATCGCGGTTATCCTCGGTCCAGTAGTTGCCGACATGCCACTTCGGGAAGTAGCCGTAAGGACGGTTGTACTGGCCCCAGAGGGTGGAAGCCTCGTTGGAAGGGTACCAGTCCTGTTTTCCGACTCCCTGGAAGAAGGCGGTCACCCAGATGTTGTTCCAGTCGAGGTTGATTGTGAAGCTGTACATGTAGCGCGGATCCTCGTTACCGATGATCTTACGGTCGCCCGGATCTGCAACGGTGTTCTTGCCGCGGTCGATGTAGCCGTTGCCGTTGAGGTCCTCATACTTGGTGTCTCCAAGACGGGTCTTGTAGTCCTTGGTAGCACGGATGAGAGGGTTGAAGTAGGACTGGCCTGCGGCCTTGGCCTTGGCCTCGGCTGCATCGATGGCGGCCTGGTCCTGCCATAGTCCGTTGGCGGTGAAGCCCCAGAGCTCTCCCATCCTCATGCCGATGTAGTAGTTGCCGGCAAGCGACTGGTTGGCATTGGTAGAAAGGGTCTTCTGCTCGTTGTTGTACTTGTCGATGACCGAATAGTAGTCGGACAGACTCGCCCTCAGGCTGTACCTGAACGGCTTCCCGCCCATGTCGAACTGGTCCTTCCAGGTGATGCTAGCCTCGAATCCATAGGTGGAAAGGTCGGCGTAGTTGCCCTTAGGGGAATTCGCTCCGAACACGTCCGGAACGGTCGGACCGGCCACGATCATGTTCACGGTCTTACGCAGATAGTAATCGAACGATCCGGAGAGCCTTCCGTTCAAGAAACCGAAATCGACACCGGCATCATAAGTGGTGGCGGTCTCCCAGGTCAGGTCCTCGGGAAGGGCGGCAGGTGAGGAAAGATACCTCTGCTTGATTCCGTCAAGGATGTAGCTGGACGTGGACACGCCAAGCGTCTGCTTGTACTGGTAGTTACCAAGGCCGTTGGCATTACCCAGGGAACCGTAGGATGCACGGAACTTGAGCTGTGAAATCGCAGCGGGGCTGATGTTCCACCAGGGCTCTTCGGTGACTCTCCATCCAACTGAAATCGAAGGGAAGAAAGCCCAGCGGTGGTTCGCGGGGAAACGGGAAGACACGTCGTAACGGCCGTTGATCTCGAGAAGGTAACGGTTGTCGAAAACGTAGTTCAACCTGCCGAAGAAACCGCCGAACTTGAACGCCGACCAGGATGATGAGATGGCCTTTGAGTCTGTTCCGAACGCCAGGTTGATGTTCTCCACATCCTCAGTAAGGAGGTCGGTGTTGGAAACCTCGATCCTCTTGTTCTGGCTCTGCTCATAGTTCCAACCAGCCATCGCCTTGAAGTAGTGCTTCTCGGCGAAGGTGTTCTCGTACTCACCGTAGATGTTAGTCGCTATGTAACGCGTGTTGCGCGGATACTCGTACATCCTCGTCTGGGGAGCGGAGGCAATGGTCTCCATCAGGGGATCGCCATTGGAGTCGACGCCCTTGGAGTAAGGGGTACGGATCTGGCGCAGGTTGCGGTCGTAGGTCGTCTTCCTGTAGGTGAGGTCACCGTTGAAGCGAAGCTTGTTCTCGAAGAACTTCGCCGTGAAAGATGCGGTGTTGCGCACCACCTCGTTGATGGTGGTCATACCGCTCTTTCCGGAGAGGAGGTCACCGACGGTATAGACACCTGAATAAGTGACCGTTCCGTCCTCGTTGTAGATGGGCTGTGAGGGGTGGCCCTCGTCGGCGATACACCTCCAGATTTCACCCGATCCCTCGGAGAAAGTCCTCGGGTTGTAGTAGTTGTTGTACGCCATCTCGATGTTGTCCATGATCTTCAGCCAGGGAGTCACCTGGTAGCCCGCCTTGAAACGGGTGTTGAAGCTCTTGTACTTGTCGGTCTGCACCTTGCTGTTGAACAAGCCGTCATAGGTGTAGATACGGCCGGACAGGTAGTAGTCGAACTTGCCGTCGGTGCCCGAGATGGACAGGTTCTGGTTCTGTGAGAAGACCCAGTCCTTGTACAGAGCATCGATATAGTCGACACTTTCAGGATAGTAGACATAGCGGCCCTTGGTGCCGATAGATCCGTCCGAGATGACCTGGCCGAACTGGCCGCTGTCATGACGGCGCTTGTATTCCTCGAGCCAGGCCAGTGAGAACTGCTGGGTCTTGTTGATACCGGAAGGGTTGGACAGCTGGTAGTTGTTGTAGGCCTTGTAGAAGTGCTCCGCCCACACGTAACCGTCGGTCACGAGGTCCAGGAGGTTCTCGGGACGCTGCATCGCGAAGTTGCCGGAATAAGATACCTTGGCCTTGCCCGAGGCGGCGTTCTTCGTCGTAATAAGGACCACTCCGTAAGGGGCGCGCGCTCCGTAGATGGCGGAGGAGGCAGCATCCTTGAGGACCGAGATGCTCTCGATATCGTCAGGGTTCACCATCGAGGGGTCGCCTTCAACACCGTCGATGAGCACGAGGGCGCTGCCGCCGTTGATCGAGCCCGTACCACGCACGTTGAAGTCAGCAGTACGGCCAGGCTTACCGTCGGCCAGCGTGATGTTGAGGTTAGGGATCGCTCCGACCAGCATCTGCGTGAGGTTCGCTGACTGGCGGCCCTGGAGTTCCTCGCCTGCTACGGCTTCCACAGCTCCGGTCATGTTGACCTTCTTCTGCGTACCGTAACCGACGACCACCGTCTCGTTGAGGGAAAGGGCATCGTCCTGGAGGGCCACCACGATCGAGTTCTGTCCGGCAGGTACGTTGACCTTCGTGGAGACATAACCGAGTGAGGATACATCGAGGACGACGGCTCCCGTAGGAACCGAGATGGAGAAAGCTCCGTCAAAGTCTGTGACGGTTCCCCTCGTGGTCCCGGACAGTACTACGCCCGCGCCCATAAGGGGTTCACCCTTGGCGTCGCGGACAAAACCTGTCACCGTCCTGTTCTGTGCGAGCAGGCCGAATGACGCGACCATTGACAGCAAAAGTGTCAAGATCAGTTGTTTTCTGTACAACATAAGTCCGTTGATTTAGTGATGAAAGAAATAAGTGTTATTTGGTTTAAATAAGTGGTCAAAAAAGCGAACGGTTTGATATCAAGTGTTATTTTGCTCTCCTAAAATAAGAATAAAATACGATTTGCGCAAGGCTTTCTCATTTTTTGCGCATATCGTAACAGATGTTTAACAAAAAATGCAGGTCAGACTGAACCTGCATGCCATATTCAGAAGGAGAATATTGCGTATATCGGGAAGTGATCCGACAGGTAAGCCACACTCTCATAGGGTTCCGTAATCGTGTGGTATTCCTTGACAGTCGCCGGAGAGGAAAACAAAATGTTGTCGATATGGGAATTATCCGTGCCGCCCCAGGCGTTATAGGTAGTGTTGTCGTCCGTATAGCCCGAAGGAGCTGAAGACCTCGAGTTAAGCATGTTGGGCAGATAACCGAATATCTTGTCAGAGGGCTGTGCGTTGAAGTCGGCGGACAGGAACTGAGGAAGCTTGTAATCCGGATTGTACTGCCTGAAGCGCTCCGCTATAAGTTTCATGGATTCCTCACGGGCTTTGGAGCCCTTGTGGTCAAGGTGGGTATTGATGTAGCAGAAACGCTTGCCTGTGGCAATCACCTCGAAGATTCCCCATGTGGCGGTCCTGAAGCAGGCTGCGTCCCATTCTACAGCCTTGGAGCATAAATCCGGCGTCGGTGAAAGCCAGAAAGTACCGCCGTCGATCTTCCTGATATCGGACTTACGGTAAAGTATGCCCATGCACTCCCCCTTGTCCTTGCCGTTGTCCCTTCCTACTCCATAACCGTCGTATTCATCCTTGAGCTGCTCCCTGAACCACTCGAACTGGATGTCATATATGGCCTCCTGGAAACCGATGCACGACGGTTTATGGTCTCTTATCATAGCCAGGCAGGCAGACCTCCTGTTCGGCCATTTGTTGCTCGGATTCGCCTCATTCGCCGTGCCATACCGGACATTGAAACTGAGAATCTTGATCTCACCTGTCTTGGGATACTTCTGAAGGTCGGCCTGATTGCTCTCATAGGTCGGACGGTCGATGTTTATGACAACAGGCCTTTCCTTCGAGCATGAGGAAAACAACACACAAAGCAGGCAGAGTAAAGAAAAACCTGCCTTCATACGGACAATATGGGGATAGACCATTTTCACACTACTAAAATAGGTATTTCCAGTTGTTCATGCAAGGGAATGCATAAAAGAAAAGGAGTTCCGTCAGGATCCTGACGGAACTCCTAAAACAGCTCGGGATACTACCAACCGGGATTCTGGGTAAGCTGATTCTTGTCAGAATACAAGGTCAGGACATTCTCGGGAATAGGATAGAGATACTGCCTGTCCGGCCAGGCCCTGCCGGGCATAGCGTAAACGAGCAGATAACCGCCGTTGACTGGCTTGACATTGAGGTAGTTGTTCTTCTTCGTGCCGACATAGACCTGGATGGGAGCATAAGTCTCATCACCGATCTTGTCAGTGTCGTAGAAGTAGGCATCCGGCTTGCCGTCACCGTTCAGGTCGACAGGAGCGTTGATGGCCGGGATGAACAAGCCCTCCCAAGGATCGTCAACCCAGAGGTTGCACAGTCCCCAGCGTTTGAGGTCCTGGAGTCGGAAGCCCTCGAAAGCAAGTTCGATCTCCCTTTCACGTATTACCTCGAGCAACGTAGGGTTGGAGGCCATTTTGGGATAGTAGCTTGCGATGTAAGGCTCGGCCTTGCTCGGCCTCGTGGTGAGGGTTCCGGTCTCGTCGGTACCACCGGTGATGCCGGCCCTCTTGCGGAGGGCACCGACAGTCTGCGCCCAGTCGGCGTCAGTCAGTGTTCCGAGTTCAGCCTTCGCTTCCGCATAGTTGAGGAGGACTTCCGCATAACGCAGCAGAGGAGTGTTGTTGTCGTTGGTGGCAGCATCATCATATCTGACGTCATCCATGACGAACTTGGTCACCTGGTAACCCGTCAGGGAGTGGCTCTGCACATTGGGAGCGGTCAAGACAGGACCGGTAGGGGTGGTCCTGATGTAATCATATGCACGAAGAGTCTGGTTCATACGATAATCGCGTCCCTTCGTCTCCTCGAAGAACTGCTTGTAGGTGCCATCTTCCTTCAACTCGTTGTACGGGGTACCGTCGAGGTTCAGGTAGGTCTTCGCAAACTTCCTGGACATACAGAGGTGAGGTCCATAGGTCGATGAGTTCCACCACCAGTTCTGCTCGCCGAGGTCGATAGCTGCATCAGCCACGATAGCGAAGAGGACCTCATCGGTCTGGGTGTCGAGTGAAGTGAACAGTTCGCGGTATGCACCGGTGCCTCCACCTTTATAGGCAGTACCGCCGTGGAGCTTGTAAGGGCCCTTGTCCATAACTTCCTTGGCAGCAGCCGCAGCAAGGTTGTAAAGGTCGTTGGGCTTATACTTCGTACAGCCGGTCTTGGCAAAATCAAGCTGGTCGTTGGCGTGGTACTTCCTCCAGGCGGCCTCGAACAGGCAGACGCGGGACTTGAATGCGGGAGCCATCCATTTGGTTACCATGGCGGCATTCGCCGTAGATACGACAGTGATGTTGTTGTAGGCATAGTCCAGATCCTCGAGAATCTTCTCAATGATAAGGTCACGGGTGTCCTGTCCCTTGAACAGGTCCTCGTCCTCGGGTGAGTTGAAGACCTTGTCGATCCACGGAACGGGTCCGTACTGGACAAGCTTGTCGAAATAGAAACGTGCCCTGAAAAGGCGGGCGATACCGTTGTAGTTATTGCGGACGGCAGCAGGGACCTTCTCGTTGACATTGTTCTCAAGGAAGAAGTTGATGTTCCTGAGAGCAGACCAAGACCAACTGCTGGAAGAGGTCACCGTGTAAGCGCCGACCTCCATTCCGCTGATGGACATCTTGACGCCGTAGTCCAGTGTGGCATTACGGTGTGCGGCGTCGTCATCCGTCGGGAGGACGTTATAGAAGGAGTATGCATAAGTCTGCAGACCACCCTCAGAACTGAACACCATGTCGACACTGGCGGAGGACTTGGGTTCTTCGTCGAAGTCGCAAGCGGTGATCATCAACGCGCCAATGGCAAGAAGTGATAATATATTCTTTTTCATCGTGTGATCCGTTTTAGAAAGTGATATTGATACCGAGGGAGAAGGTACTCATGACAGGATAGTTGTAGGCGTCACCACGGCTGGTGCTGAGGTCGATATCGGAGGTTCCGATATTGGAAACGTTGATATCCCTCGTGAGCTTGTACATAGGAGACCAGGTCCAGACATTCTCACCCGTGAAGTAGATTCCGACCTGCTCGACCTTGATCTTGCGGATGAGCGACTTGGGCAGGTTGTATCCGACCTGGAGGTTCTTCAGGCGGATATAGGCCACACTCTGCAGGTAACGGGTGTTGGCGGCCCAGGTTCCCTTGTAGAACGTGTCGTTGTAACCTGAGTAGCGGGGCAGGTAGGCATCAGGATTATCCTCAGTCCAGTAATTGCCTAAATGCCACTTGGGCAGGTAGCCGTAAGGACGGTTGTACTGTCCCCACAAGGAAGAGGCCTCATTGGAAGGGTACCAGTCCTGTTTGCCGACTCCCTGGAAGAAAGCGGTCACCCAGAAGTTGTTCCAATCGGCATTGAGCGTGAAGCTGTACATATAGCGCGGATCCTCGTTACCGATGATCTTACGGTCACCCGGATCATCCACGGTGTTATGTCCGCGGTCGATGTAGCCGTTGCCGTTGAGGTCCTCGTACTTGGTATCACCCAGACGGGTCTTATAATCCTTGGTAGCACGGATGAGGGGGTTGAAATACTTCTGCCCGGCCGCCTTGGCCTTGGCCTCGGCTGCGTCGATGGCGGCCTGGTCCTGCCATAGTCCGTTGGCGGTGAAGCCCCAGAGCTCACCCATCCTCATGCCCTCATAGTAGTTGCCTGCGAGGGACTGGTTACCGTTGTTGTTAAGGGTCTTCTGCTTGTTGTTGTACTTGTCGATGATCGAATAGTAGTCTGACAGGGTAGCCCTCACACTATAGTTGAAAGGCTTGCCGCCCATGTCGAACTGGTCCTTCCAGGTAAGGGAAACCTCGAATCCGTATGTGGAGAGGTCGGCATAGTTGCCCTTGGGAGAAGAAGTACCGAAGACGTCAGGAACGGTAGGGCCGGCAACGATCATGTTGGTGGTCTTGCGGACATAGTAGTCAGCGGAACCGGAGAGCCTTCCGTTAAGGAAGCCGAAGTCGACACCGGCATCATAGGTCGTGGCGGTCTCCCAGGTCAGGTCCTCGGGAAGGGCACCCGGAGAAGAAAGATAGCGCTGCTTGATGCCGTTGAGGATGTAGCTGGATGTGGACACGCCGAGGGTCTGCTTGAACTGGTAGTTGCCAAGACCGTTGGCATTACCCAGCGAACCATAGGAAGCACGTAACTTGAGCTGTGATATTGCTTCGGGAGAAATGTTCCACCAAGGTTCCTCGGTAACCCTCCAACCGACGGAAACCGAAGGGAAGAAGGCCCAACGATGATTCTTCGGGAAACGGGAAGATACGTCGTAACGGCCGTTGAACTCTATGAGGTACCTGTTGTCAAAGGCATAGTTCAACCTGCCGAAGAAACCTCCGAACTTGTAGGCGGACCAGGATGAAGCGACATTCTTGGAATCAGTACCGAAAGCCAGGTTGATATTCTCCACGTCAGGGGTAAGGAGGTCGGTATTGTCCTCGTTGATCCTCTTGTACTGGGACTGCTCGTAGTTCCATCCGGCCATCGCCTTGAAGTAATGCTTCTGGGCGAAAGTCTCCTCGAACTCACCATAGATGTTGGTTGCGAGGTAACGGGTGTTGTCGACATATTCATACATCCTGGACTGGGGAGCTGAGGCTATGGTCTCCATGAGCGGATCCCCATTGGAATCGACGCCCTTCGAGTAAGGAGTACGGACCTGCCTCTGAGTGCGATCGTAGGTGGTCTTCCTGTAGGTGAAGTCGCCGTTGAAACGCAGGCGGTTCTCCAGGAACTTGGCGGTGAAGGATGCGGTGTTACGCATCACCTCGTTGACGGTGGTACGACCGCTCTTGCCCTGGAAGAGGTCACCTATAGTGTAGACACCGCAATAGGTCACGGTTCCGTCCTCATTGTATATAGGGGATGACGGGTGACCTTCATCGGCGATACACCTCCAGATTTCTCCTGAACCTTCGGAGAAGGTAAGGGGGTTATAGTAGTTGTTATAGGCAATCTCGACGTTGTCGTTGATCTTCAACCACGGAGTCACCTGGTAACCGGCCTTGAAACGGGTATTGTATGACTTGTAGTGGTCGGTCTGCGTCGGATGATCATACAGTCCGTCGTAGTAGTAGTAACGGCCTGACAGATAGTAGTCGAACTTGCCGTCGGTACCGGAGACAGAGATGTTGTGGCTCTGGCTGAATACCCAGTCCTTGTAGAGGGTACCGATATAGTCGACATCCTCGGGATAGTAGACGTAACGGCCCTTGGTTCCGATGGAACCGTCCGAAACGACCTGGCCGAACTGGCCGGAATCATGACGGCGCTTGTACTCCTCGAGCCATGCAAGGGAGAACTGCTGGGTCTTGTTGATACCGGCAGGGTTGGAAAGCTGATAGGCGTTGTATGCCTTGTAGAAGTGCTCCGCCCAGACGTAACCGTCGGTCACCAGGTCGAGAAGGTTCTCCGGCCTCTGCATCGAGAAGTTACCGTTGTAAACCACCTTGGCCTTGCCTTGTGATGCGTTCTTAGTGGTGATGAGAACGACTCCGTAAGGGGCACGGGCTCCATAGATGGCTGACGAGGCGGCGTCCTTCAGGACGGAGATGCTCTCGATATCGTCAGGGTTGATCATGGAAGGATCGGACTCGACACCGTCCACGAGGACAAGGGCGCTGCCACCGTTGATGGAGCCGGTACCACGGACGTTGAAGGCCGCCGTACGACCTGGCTTACCATCGGCCAGCGTAATGTTGAGGTTGGGGATGGCTCCGACCAGCATCTGGGTAAGGTTGGCTCCCGTACGTCCTTCGAGGGCTTCACCCTCCATGGCCTCGACAGCACCGGTCAGGTTGACCTTTTTCTGAGTACCGTAACCGACGACGACGGTCTCCGTAAGGGAGAGGGCGTCTTCATCAAGTACGACCGTCACACTGTTCTGTCCCGCAGGTACACTGACTTTCCTTGAGACATAACCCAGTGAGGAGACATCGAGGACGATTGCCCCGGACGGAACCTGGAGGGTGAACGCACCGTTAAAATCGGTGACAGTACCTTTGGTGGTTCCGGACAGTACTACTCCCGCGCCTGTAAGGGGCTCACCCTTGGAGTCGCGGACAAAACCAGTCACCGTCCTGTTCTGCGCGAGCAGGCCGAATGACGCGACCATTGACAACAGAATTGTCAAGATCAGCTGTTTTCTGTAAAACATAGATCCGAGAATTTAGTAATAGTTGGTTGTTACTAGTATTAATAAAAATAGTTGGTTCAGACTATAGTATCAATTCTACACCACTAAAATAGTCATTCTACACTTTTTACGCAAGGTTTTTTGCGCATTTTGCGCATATTGCGACCATAACAGGACTAAAAAAGGGCCGACCCGGCAGGATCGGCCCTATAATATTCAGGATCAATGAATATTATTCATTCTGTCCACTGTCAATCACATGGATGTGGGTACAGACTCTCCTTTCCTTGTCATGCTTGAAAGTCCTTGAACCGGAAGGATAGTTGACCACATTGGTCTCCTTGCTCCCCTGCCCCTTGACGCACATCGTCGTGGAACCGCCGCCGTCCAGGTTCATGGCCTGGCGGGGATGGAAATGTTCCTCTATGAAGGATGTCAGTTCGAAGGCGTTCATACCCTCGGCAATGCCGGGCCTGCGGCCGTCGACCACGATGAGAATCAGATGGTTATCCTCAGTAGTAGCAATTGCGGTACGGGGGTGACGGACTCCCTGGTGGCGGATCGGATCCTCATAGTTCAGCCGGCCGACCTGCTCGTCTGAAAGACTGGTGGCAGCAAAGTACTTCCCGACAGGGATATAGCCGTCTATCAGCATCGGCGAGCATCCGAATACATTCGGATAACTTATGGTCGAGAAAGCTTCGCGACGCTCCTGAAGGGTCATATCCTTGCCGGTATATTCTATCTTTACCTCCCTTCCGTCGGTACTGATCGAGCAGTCGGTCTTCCACTGGGGAGGCGTACCGATGACCGGAACCGCATCGCCTTCGATATTGTTGTAGACCTTTCCGTCGACCTTGATGAAGGACGAAACCCTCTCATAGGTAGCGTTGATCGTGGCCACGGCACCGTACTTCCTGAAGGCGTCGGAGGTGGCCAATCTGTCTTCCTCTATATCGAACTTGAGCGTATAGCGGGGATTGTTCATATCCACATCCACGGCATAGACCAGCTGATGGACCCCGGATACGGGCTCCACTCCGCTCCAGCGCTTGTACACGAGGCCTTCCTGCACGTTCTCCACCTGCCATCCGCCTCTGTTGAAATCAGGCCTTCTGTCAAGAGACTCCATGTAGTGTGCGCGAAGGTCTGACCAGTGGTAGAACGGCCACCTGTCAGTCTTGACGCCGTCGATGCGTACTTCATTCTCATTAAGGAGGACCTTGACGAGGATATCGTCCGAACCCCTTTTCCTGAAGAATACCATCTGGATATTGGCTCCCATAGGGCAGGTGTTCTCCAATACCCATGATTTCTCAGGATGCTCCGAATCGGCAACCGGGGTGCAGCTTCCCACGATATCCATCTCCACCGCCAACGGAGCGAGCTGGGAGTCGTGGCCGTACCTGAGAGTCGCCCTGTATCCTCCTCCGGCAAGGGCCCTGTCGGTGTGCTCGATCATATGTCGCAGAGTCGTGGAAGCCTCGTTCCTGACAAGGTCGCCGTACTCCTCGGAAGGGCCTATGATGAAATACTCCTTCCAGTTGTTCACCCTCCAGGCCCCATAGAAATCATCGTAGGTGAAATACCTGTAAAGATCGATGCCCAACTCATCGTTAAGGGCATTGTCGATGGTGAGTTCCCAGAGCCACCGAACCAGGCGCTTGCGTTCGACCGGATCGAGATACTTGGCCTTCTCGGCCTCGTCATATGTGAATATCCTGTCGAGCACGGCCTCATTGGCGGTCTCGTCCAGGACCCTCTGGTCATAGTCCCGCCCATATTCACGGGATACGGCGGAAACTGGATATGAGTTGAATACCTCCGCTTGAGTCTTAGTGCCGCAATGGCGGTCGTACCTGACCTTGGGGTTCCTGGCCGTAATGGCATCCAGGCTATATGCCATGCTCATTATGCATCTCTGGCTGGTGGATGCGTAAACATCTATCTTGCAGTCGTTTCCCATGAATATCTCAGGATAGCGGGATACCGTCCTTTCCATTATATGGTAGTGTTCGCGTCCCCCTCTCGGAAGAAGCATCCCCGAGTTGCCGACGGCATCGGCAGCTATCTTCCTGACATCTTCAAGCAGAGACTTGCCCGTTTCGGTAAGGAAGCCACCCCTTCCGGCGGCCTCAAGGATTTCAAGAGGCTTGGTATAATTGTCATCGGAAAGGAGATATCGGCTGCCGTGCCTTGAGAACGTGCTGATATACACGGGTTTATAACCTGCAGGAGCCTTGGTGTAAGCGGTCTCCACATCCGGATAAGGTTTGTATGACCAAGCCAATGACCTGGGATCCTGGGCAGATGCTTCGAACACCATCATTACCACGAAGGATAGGAAAACCACGATTCTCAAATAGGGATTGCGATCATTCATAATCTGGCCGTTATTAGTTCATAATGCAGTTAATCGATATAAATATAACGGAAATCATCGAAAAAAAAGAAACATTTTTTTATGTTTGTATCTATGAAAACCGCCGTAGTCATACTCAACTGGAACACTCGGGAATATCTGGAAAGATTCCTTCCCGGACTTATCGCCTCGATGACCGGGGATTCCGAAGTCATCGTTGCGGACAGCGCCTCCACGGACGGATCGATGGAGTTCCTGTCCGAGAAGTTCCCCGGCATCAAACAGGTCAGGCTTGAGGAGAACTACGGTTTTACAGGAGGATACAACCGTGCTTTCGAAGCTGTATGCAGCCTGCCGGAGGCCAGTGACCTGGAGTATTTCGTCCTCATCAATTCCGATATCGAAGTTCCTCAGGACTGGCTCGGCCCCCTGGTGGACTGGATGGACACCCACCCGGAATGCGCTGCCTGCGCTCCCAAACTTCACTCCTGGCAGGACCGTGGCAGTTTCGAATATGCCGGGGCGGCCGGAGGACTGGTCGACAGATTCGGCTATCCCTTCTGCCGGGGGCGGGTACTGAAAAGGCTTGAACGGGACAACGGGCAGTACGACTCCCCTGCCAGGGTATTCTGGGCTACCGGTGCCTGCCTCGTGATTCGCAAGGAAGAGTATTCAAGTATGGGAGGTCTGGACGACCGCTTCTTCGCACACATGGAAGAGATAGATCTCTGCTGGAGGCTACAGCTGGAGGGAAAGGAGATAGATGTAGTTCCGCAATCGGTAGTGTATCATCTCGGAGGAGGAACGCTGTCCAATGATTCACCCTGGAAGCTGAAACTCAACTACCGCAACAACCTCCTGATGCTCGACAACAACCTGGCAAAGACATACGCCCTTTCGCTGGCAGGTCGGTATGATCCGTCCAAAGCTGCGAAAAAGGCTTTCAGGAAGGCTTGCCGGAGGATTTTCCAAAGGAAATGCCTGGACCTTTGTTCCGCGGCCGTATACCTGCTTACAGGTAAGAAGGAGTACTTCAAGTCGGTGTCCGACGCCCACAGGGAATTCCGCCGGATGGCATCGGGTACGGATATTGAAAGTATCAGGGAGTTCGTTTTATCCCACGAAGGCATTCCGGCCCCCAGGCTTTTCCCACGCTGGATAGTGCCCTTGGCGTTGATAAAAGGAAATGGTATATTTGCATATATAAGGAAAAAGATATGAAAATAGTCATCCAAGGTGCAGGGGAGATCGGCTCCCACCTGGCAAAGATGCTGAGCCGTGAAGCCAACGACATCACTGTCATCGATGACAGTCCTGAAAGGCTGGCCAGCATCACCTCCATCGCTGACGTGGTAGCCATCGAAGGACCTCCTTCCTCCCTCAGGGTAATGAGGGAGGCTGATGTGCAGGATTCCGACCTGTTCATTTCCGTCGTGCCCACAGTACCGCAGGATGTCAACATCGTCAGCGCCCTTCTGGCAAAGAACCTTGGAGCGAAGAAAGTAACCGCCAGGATCGATGACAACGATTTCCTCACACCTGAGAACAAACTGCTGTTCAAGCAGATGGGAATAGAACTGATGTTCTATCCCGAGAAACTTGCCTCAGACGAGATATTCGACCTCCTCAAGCATTCCACTGCATCCGAGTCGATAGATTTCGCACGCGGGAAGCTGCAGGTCGAGGTATTCAAGCTGGAAGAGGATTCCCCTCTCCTGGACATGAGGATTGCTGAATTCGCCGCCGTCACCACCAAGGCGGGGCTTCAGTTCAGGGTCATCGCCATCTCCCGTGGAGGTCAGACCATCATGCCGAAGTTCGACACCAAGCTGATGTACCACGACCTGGTGTACATTATCGCTACACGCGAGGGAATGCAGTTCCTCATGAGATTCCTTGGAAAGGACAACATCGAGATAGACAAGGTCATGATCTTCGGCGGATCTAAGATAGCCGAACTCGTAGCTTCCCAGCTCAGCAAGAAGATCAGCACCGTCAAGATCCTGGAAAAGGACAAGGAAAGGGCCATGGCTCTTTCAGAGAAACTGGATGACAATGTCGTCGTAGTCCTTGGTGACGGCCGTAATTCCGAGCTGCTGGCGGACGAAGGGATCAAGGATTTCGATGCCTTCCTTGCCCTGACCGGAAAGGACGAGGCGAATGTCCTCGCCTGTGTGGTGGCGAAGAAATTCGGGATAGAGAGGACGATTGCGGAGGTGGAGAATATCGAATACATCCACCTTGCAGAAGAGATGGGCGTGGATTCTGTCATCAACAAGAAACTCATCACGGCGGGACGCCTGTTCAAATTCACCCTGAGCGGCAAGGCTAGGCTGGTGAAATATATGAGCGGTACCGACGCCGAAGTCCTTGAATATACAGTCGCACCGGACAGCGCCATCACCAAGGGAACCCTGAAGGAGCTCTCATTCCCCAAGGATTCTGTGATCGGAGGTCTCATCCGCGGCAGCGAGTCGATGATTGCCATAGGATCCACCAGGATCGAGGCCTACGACAGGGTCGTGGTCTTCGCACTGCCGCATGCAGTCAAAGATGTAGATAAGTTCTTTAAGTAGTTATTTACTCGAAGACAACTACTTTGTTGAGATAGTCGTAGCATAGTACGTCTTTCTCGACAAGGAAACGGTCGCGCTTGAGGCCACCTAAACGGATGATCTTGAACAGGCCGTTAACGGTGTCGATGCTGTAGAAATTGGCACAGAACCTGGATTCAGCTTCCTCCGGCCTGTCCGACAGGTTGTTACCTCTCAGGTTACCCGCCTGGTCCACGGCGACGCACAGCAGGTCAGGATACTTCTCCGGATAGAACATAAGGTCCGAATGGCAATGGCCGCTGATCCAGGCAACGAACTTCCCGCCATCATCAACCCAGGACTGGACAATGTCTGCGAGAGGGTTTGCCTCCCCTTTCTCGTAACCATATTTCGCATCCTTGTCGGCGACTTTCGCCCTCAAGGAGAATCTTTTGTCCAAGGCCAGTGATTTAACGGAATATGAATGGAAATTCACCAAAGCCCCCGTCCTGCTGTCCATCACTCGTCCTCCCTTGGGATTCTTATTGAAACTGAACCTGTGGGTGGTTTCATCCCAAACCTCATCGTCTCCGCTGAAATCGTCTATCGGATAGTGGCACAGTATGACTACGGAATAGCCGAAGACCTCAGCGGCAGGGTCAAGGGTCTCGGCCAGCCTTGCCGCCAGCCAGCTTTCCTGCTCCGAACTGAAATAATGGAAAGAATCGTTGAAATGCAGTGCATCCAGGCCTATGATACGGATTTTAGCCGGTGCGAAATCCTTGTGCCAGAAACAGGATTTGTAATATGGGCTGGATTTCCGGTCGAACCCGTCGGGCAGGACACAGCCCAGATCGGCGGCATAGTCAGAGAAATAGGTATCGAAGGCCCATTCCTTGCCCTTGAAGTCCCAGTCCGCGGAACCTTCAAGGAATCCTCTTGCATCCGACCTTATCGAACTGTCGTGATTGCCCAGCACGAAAAGACTTTTCCCGGCCAGTCCGGTGGACCGCCACCACCTGGAATCGTTCTGATAGGCGGCCGTCGCGTCCGCATAGTAATGGACGACATCTCCGGTGTTCACCACCGCGTCGATATAGGGATCAAGTTCGGATATGGCCTCACGGAGTCTGGCCACGGCGAAATCGTCTCCGTGGATGTCGGAATAATGCAGCAATCCCAGGGATGCGACCTTGGGCGAAGATGCCACATACCTTGCCTGCCTGATCTTTTCGATTGTCCCGGAATCGATGGACTGGGCACCGGAGTTCACCCCGAAAACGGTCAAAATTACCGCCGTAAGCAGGAAGTTGATAATCTTTTTCATATCCATAGGTATTGATCGTATACGATTATATAGACAGTTCGAGCCAGCGGGTTTCAGCCGCATCGAGGAGGCCGGAAACTACGGAGAACCTGCAGGAGACACGTTGAAGCTCCTCGTGATCCGTAAGGCCCCCGTTCATCCTGGTCTCCAGTTCGGCTTTCTCCGCGGAGAGGGATTCGATATCCTTCTCCAGCTGTTCCAGTTCCCTCTGCTCCTTATAAGTCAGTTTTCTCGGTCCTTTCGGGATATTTCCGGCAGCAGAAGCAGGACCGGTGCTGCCGGGAGCGGCAGGTGAGCTTGTCGAACCACCTTTCGGCTGACTTTTCGGCTGCCCCTTAGACTGGCCAAGGGAAGCGCGGTACTGGCTGTAGCTTCCCACGAAATCCTTGACGGTTCCGTCCCCGTTGAATATGAATATGTGCTCCACCAGGCGGTCCAGGAAATGGCGGTCGTGGGAGACTATGATCAAGGTCCCCTTGAACTCCCTCAGGTATTCTTCCAAGACATTCAGAGTCACGATATCCAGGTCGTTCGTAGGTTCGTCCATCACAAGCAGGTTCGGCTGGCGCATCAGGATGGTAAGCAAGTAAAGGCGACGTTTTTCCCCTCCCGAAAGCTTTCTGATCCTGTTGTTGAGCATATCGTGGGGAAACATGAACCTTCCGAGCAGGTGGGTGTCGTTCACGGTCTCCAGGACGGTCTGGTCTTCATCGAAGGACATCCCGTCCTGACGGTAATAACCTATATTCAGGGACTCTCCCCTTTCGACCGTTCCGGTAACCTCGAACGGAAAGCCGGGTCCTGTATTACCGGTCAGGACATTGATGAAAGTGGTCTTGCCGGTACCGTTGCCGCCTACGATGCCCACCCTCTCATACCGTTGGAAGTTGTAGGTAAAATCCTTGACAAGGGGCTTGCCGTCGAGGTTCAGTCCCAGATGCTTGCAATCGATGATCTTCGTACCCAGCCTTGAGGCAGTACCTATCTCCTCCAGGCTCAGCTTGTTGGTCCGGTACACTTGGGACGCCCTGTCCTGCAGCTCGTAGAAGGCGTTCTTGCGGGCCTTTGCCTTGCCCGTCCTGGCGCACGGGCTGGCGTGCATCCATTCCAGTTCGCGGCGGAGCAGGTTACGTACCTTGTCGGTCTCCGCATTGTAATTCTCTATCCTTTCCTGCCTCTTCTCCAGGTAATTCTCATAATCTCCCTTGTAGACATATACGTTGCCGTGGTCCAGTTCCATCACGATGTTTGCCACGCTGTCAAGGAAATACCTGTCGTGCGTTACCATCAGAAGGGTACATCTGGCGTGGGAAAGATAGTTCTCGAGGAACTCTATGGCATCTATGTCAAGATGGTTGGTGGGCTCGTCCATTATGTAGAAGTCCGCCTCGCTTGCGAGCATCACTATGAGCGCCACCCGCTTGACTTCACCACCTGAAAGCTCCTTCATCAAACGTGAAGGATCCCCGATTCCGAAAGATCCCGATAACTGGCGGATCCTGGTTTCGTAAGCAGCAAGATGCTCCGGATCAAGATGTTCCGTCCATACGGCACTGTCCTTTACGATCTGGTCCCATACCGTCAGGTCAGGATCGTATTCATACTCCTGTTCCAGGAAAGCGATCCGTATGTCTTTGAGGAAGAGGATACGTCCTCCGGAGTCGGAACTGTCCTTGCCGGCCAGGATCCTCAGGAGACTGGTCTTTCCGGTGCCGTTTGGTGCGATCAGGGCGATCTTGTCCCCCTCGTTGATGTTGAATCCTATATGCTCGAAGAGGATCTTCGGGCCGTAGGACTTGGAGATGTTCTCTATTTGGAGATAACTCGGCATGGTCAGGACAGTCCGTCCAGGTCGGAATCGTCATAGTCACGGAACCACTCCCCGAGCTTCTCGCGAGCCTGGATCTTCACTTCCGGAGTAACGTTCTTTGCCACCGAGTACAGGGCCCACATAAGGGCGGCGAGGTCGTCAGTATAGCCAACCATTGGCAGGAAGTCCGGAATCAGGTCTGTAGGGAGAAGCAGGTAACCGAGGGCTCCGAGTATCTTTGTCCGGTCGGCCCTGGGAGTCGCAGGATTCCGCACTACATAATAAAGAAGCAGAGCCACATAGACAACCTTGATCCCCGCCTTCCTCGCGACCTTCTTGAGCTTTCCCCAGAACTGGTCGTCCGAGAAATACTTCTTATACTTTTCGTAATTGTCCAATACTTTCATAATGTCGTAAATATACGAAAAATCATCAGAATGATTATCTTTGTAATATGAGTTCATTCCTTGCACCGCCTCCCTTCAAGGAGGAAATGACCGGCCCCGAGGCCGATTCCAAATACAGGAAACTGCGTCTTCAGGTATTCCTTGGCATCTTCATAGGATACGCCGGATTCTACATCGTCCGCAAGAACTTCTCGATGGCCATTCCGGGTCTCGAAGCGCTTGGCTTCAAGACCGAAGAACTTGCCATCGTACTGTCGATGAATGCCATAGCCTACGGATTCTCGAAATTCCTCATGGCCAGCATCTCCGACAGGAGCGATGCCAGGAAGTTCCTGCCCCTGGGACTCGTGATGGCCGCCCTGTCGATGGCCTTCATGATAGTCCCTGTGCAGTGGCTGGGAATAGAGCACAAGGGATGGGCGATCTTCCTGATGTCCGCCCTGAACTTCCTCGTCGGCTGGTTCAACGGTATGGGCTGGCCTCCATGCGGAAGGGTCATGACCCGATGGTTCTCCATCAAGGAGAGAGGCACCTGGATGTCTGTATGGAACTGTGCCCACAATGTCGGCGGAGCCTTGGTCGGTCCTATGGCCACTTATGGGGCGATATGGTTCGGATCCTGGTTCTACGGAACCCATTACGACCATTACTTCCTGATCGGTTCATTCGTATTTCCCGCAGCAGTTGCGATCCTCATTGCGATCATAGCCTGGTGCCTTATAAGGGATACACCGCAGTCCTGCGGCCTTCCGTCGATCGAGAAATGGTCCGGCCACGCCTCGAAACACTATACCGAAAAGAGCGAGCAGGTGCTTTCAGTCAAGGAAATCTTCCGGTCGGTCCTTTCGAACAAACTGCTCTGGTACATCGCCTTCGCCAATGCCTTCGTCTACATGGTGCGTTACGGCTGCCTCGACTGGGCTCCCAAGATACTGACCGACAAAGGGATCGACCTGACCAGTACAGGATGGGCTTACTTCGCCTATGAATTCGCGGCAATACCCGGAACCCTCTTCTGCGGATGGCTCAGTGACAAGGTATTCCATGGCAGGAGGGCCCTTCCCATGATACTGTTCATGGCCCTGGTAGGAGTAGCGATATTCATTTACTGGCAGAACCTGGACAATCTCACGGTCATCATCTCCTGTCTGATCGCGATAGGTTTCTTCATCTACGGCCCTGTCATGCTGATCGGCGTCCAGGCCCTGGACCTCGCGCCGAAGAACGCCGCGGGTACCGCCGCCGGGCTCACCGGTTTCCTTGGATATGTGCTCGGAACCGCCATTCTGGCCAACATCCTCATCGGTTTCACGATGAAGAGCGCCGGGCTGGACACGGTATTCGTCCTCTTCCTCGCAGCCTGCGTGATCTCAATCCTGCTGATGGCGCTGACATACAAGGCAGAGCAATACCTTACGAAGGATTGACGGCCTAGAAATCGAAATAGACCTTCGCGTTGTTGTAGGAGATGTCCCTGACCATCCGGGCGACATCTTCAATCTCACTGGAAGGAATCCTTCCGCTCTCGACATCCGAACCGAGCACGTCGCAGAGGATACGGCGGAAATACTCATGCCTGGGATAACTGATGAAGCTCCTGGAATCAGTGAGCATGCCTACGAAACGGCTCAGAAGGCCGAGCATCGAGATTGAATCGAGCTGACGGCGCATTCCGACCTCCTGGTCGAGGAACCACCATCCGGAGCCGAACTGCATCTTGCCGGGAACCGTCCCGTCATTGAAATTGTATGCCATCGTGGTGATGACATCATTGTCCTTCGGATTCAGGCAATAAAGTACTGTACGCGCAAGGCGGTCCTCGGCGGCAAGACGGTCGAAGAACCTGTTCCCTGCAGCGGCCATCTCAAGGTCAAGTATCGAATCGTATCCCGTATCCGGTCCGGCAAGCGAAAACATCTTGGAATTATTGTTCCTGATCACTCCAACATGATACTGCTGGGCCCATCCGGCCTCTGCATCCATGACAGCCTGGTCGTGCAGGAACGCGCTTCGGAACTTCCGGACCTCCGCGTAGGAAGGTGCCTTGCCCAGAAGGACTTTCTTGAATATCAGTTCGATCTCGACCTGCTTGTAATCATCGGCATAGAAGGTGTCGAATCCATGGTCGGAAAGCTTGCAACCCATCGTGGCGAAGAAATCATGACGCTTCTTCAAGGCTTCCTGCAGGTCTGTATATGAATCGATGACCATGTCGGCAGCCTCCCCCAGTTTCCGTAGATAATCCTTGTATGCAGCGGGATTCTCAATGGCCATGGCCTTGTCCGGCCTCCAGGCAGGAAGGACCTTGGTACCGAAAGGATGCTCCGCTATCTGCCTGTGCCACCGGAGGTCATCGGCGGGATCGTCGGTAGTACATACGGTTTCAACGTTGAATTTCCTGATCAGGGCCTGCCCCCTGTACTCCTCTGTGGCGAGCTTTGCATTGCACTCCTCGAATATCTCCCTGGCAGTCTTCGGACTGAGGATCCTGTCGATTCCGAATACCCTCTTCAGTTCCAGATGGGACCAGTGATAGAGGGGGTTCCTCATAAGATAGGGCATCGTCTCCGCCCACTTGCGGAAGGTTTCCCAAGCGGAAGCCTTACCTTCCGTTATGTATCCCTCGCCTACTCCGTTGGCCCTCATGGCCCTCCACTTGTAATGGTCTCCGGCTTTCCCGTCGATCAGCCAAAGCTGTGTGATGTCCCTGAACTGGATATTCTCAGCTATCTGGCGTGGATCGAGATGGCAATGGTAGTCAATGATCGGCATATTCTCGGCGCTGCCGTGAAACAGCTCCCGCGCTGTCCCGGTGGACAGCATGAAATCATCGTGGATGAAGGATTGCATGGCTTGGTATTATTAGTTCAGGATATAAATATAGCAAATATCTCTGACATATTGTCAGCAATTCCTTATTGGCAGATAATTTGATATCTTTGCAGTCGTCCGGAAAGAAATTGGACTTAATATGAGCAAGAAGAGTACGAATACCAACGAAAAGGCAAAGGTTGAAGAGAAAGCGAAACCAGAAGAGAAGGCTGAAAAAGGACTTGAAGAAAAGGTCGCGGAACTCCTCAAGGAAAACGAGGAACTCAAGGCAAGCGTAGCCAAGGAGAAGGATGACTATCTCAGGCTTATGGCTGATTTCGAGAATTTCCGCAGGCATTCCGCCGAGGCTAAGCTGGAGCTTGTCAGTTCAGCTTCTGCCGATACCATCAAAGGGCTTCTCCCCATCCTGGACGACTGCGAGAGGGCGATGAAGATGCTTTCCGAAGCCAAGGATGATGTTGCCCTCGAAGGTACCGAACTTATATACAATAAATTGATGGGATACCTCAAGACCAAGGGTCTGGAGCCGATCAAGGCCAAGGACGAGAAGTTCGACACGGATTTCCACGAGGCCGTGGCGCAGGTCCCCGTTCCCGAAGAGGACAGGAAAGGACTGGTCTTCGATGTTGTCCAAACCGGCTATACCCTTTCCGGAAAGGTTATCCGCTATGCGAAAGTCGTAGTGGGAATATAGGAGATTCGGAAACATGGCAGAAAAGAGAGACTACTACGAGGTTCTTGGCGTTGCCAAGACAGCAACCGCCGATGAGATAAAACTGGCCTACAGGAAGGCTGCCATGAAATGGCATCCGGACCGTTGGGTAGAAGGTACCGAAGCGGAGAAGAAAACCGCCGAGGAAAGGTTCAAGGAGGCATCGGAGGCATATTCCGTACTTAGCGACCCGGACAAGAAGGCCAAGTATGACCAGTTCGGTTTCGCAGGAGTCGACAGCCAGGGAGCACCTGACTTCAGCGGAGGCTTCGGGAACCTCGAAGACCTTCTGAGGGACTTGTTCGGAGGAGGTTTCGGAGGATTTGGAGGCGGTTTCAGCGGTTTCGGCTTCGGAAACGGTGGTTCCACCAGGACCCAAACCAGGGTATACAAGGGCCGTGACATCCGCACGAGGGTGCGCCTTACCCTGGATGAGATAGCCAAGGGTGTCGAAAAGGAGATCACCATTGAACGCAACCGTCCCTGCCCCGACTGCGGAGGCCGTGGGACCAAGAATGCATCAGATGTAAAGACCTGTCCCAACTGCAAGGGTACCGGCCAGGTCCAGCACGTGACGAATTCCCTGTTCGGCAGGACGATGACATATTCCACCTGCCCGCAATGCGGTGGCGAAGGAAAGGTGATAACCAATCCCTGCCGCACCTGCGGCGGCACAGGTCTCGTCCGCCGGAAGGAGACCGTGAAAGTCAAGATTCCTGCCGGAGTGGAAGACGGAATGCAGCTTACGATCCGGGGAGAGGGACATGCAGCACCCCATAACGGAGTAAACGGCGACCTGCTGGTGATAATCGAGGAAGTCGCTCATTCCAACCTCAAGCGCGACGGCAACAATCTTTTCTATACCACCACGATTTCGGTAACAGATGCAATCCTGGGTACTGAAATAGCCGTTCCCTGCCTGGACGGGACGTACAAGGTCAAGGTTGACCCGGGCACCCAGTCCGGAGCGGTCATCAAACTTCGCGGCAAAGGATTGCCAGCAGTCAGCGGTTATGGTAGCGGTACCGGAGACATGTATGTCAAGATCCTGGTCTGGATACCCAAGAAGCTTTCCAATGACGAGAAGGCAGCGCTTCAGGGAATGAGGGCCAGCCGTTCATTCACCCCCGACCCGTCACGCGAAGACAAGGCTGTTTTCGACAAGATCAAGGATATTTTCTAGAAAAAGGAAAATATTCTCCAAAAAGTTTTTGCGATTGTAAAATAATTCTTACTTTTGCAGTCCGAAAATTAAAGCAACCTCTTGCGGGTCGTTATCAGATGTGCGTAATGTTGCAATTAAAGTATTGAGTGATGGATTTAATGAAAATTGTAGAGCAGTCTTTCGCTAACGAGAAAGTTGCTGAGTTCCCGAAATTCAAGGCCGGTGACACAATCACCGTTACCTATAGGATCAAGGAAGGTGACAAGGAAAGGCTCCAGAACTTCAGGGGCGTTGTCATCCAGGAAAGGGGCGCTACCCCGACCACCAGGACATTCACTGTCCGCAAGGTTTCCGGTGGAATCGGTGTCGAGAGGATTTTCCCCTTCCAGTCTCCGTTCATCGAGAAGATCGAACTGAACAAGGTCGGTAAGGTCCGTAGGGCCAGGATATTCTACCTGCGTAATCTCTCCGGTAAGAAGGCCAGGATCAAGGAGCGCAAGTACTCCGGTCCCAAGACCGAGGAGAAGGCCGCCGAATAGAGCCATTGGTCCCCTAGCTCAACTGAATAGAGCATCTGACTACGGATCAGAAGGTTACAGGTTTGAATCCTGTGGGGATCACGAAAAGGCGCAGCGAAGTCTGCGCTTTTTTCAACTAAAGCGGAATTAGCTCAGTTGGTAGAGCATCAGCTTCCCAAGCTGAGGGTCGCGAGTTCGAATCTCGTATTCCGCTCACTAAAATAAAGACAGACAGCCGTCAGGTTGTCTGTCTTTATTTTTTGCACGACACTTCCGGATTCGGACGAGCGAGCCTCATCGCTCCCCTGTAATAGGGGAGCTGGCCGAGCGAACGCGAGGGCTGAGGGGTCATTGAAGGCGCGAATGCCCGAGGCGACGCATCGGGCTCGAATCTCGTATTCCGCTCATTAAAAGAAAGACAGACAGCCGCCAGGTTGTCTGTCTTTGTTTTATCACGACACTTCCGGATTAAACCCGGAGAACCGATGGTTCTAGGCTTCGGGAATCTCGTCAGTTGCAGGAGCCGTGAAAGGTGATGCACCGTTCCCCACGCTGTAGGTATCGTCCTCGACCTCGGGCTCGGGAACATCGTACATTGCCGGGCGCTCCCCACTGGTCAGCTGATTGAATTCATTCTCGTCGATCATCTTGCAGCTGCCATTGAAAGTAGCGTCCAGGTCGACCTGGAGACGGCGGATATGGAGGTCTCCGTCGACAACGCAGGTGGATTTGAGGCTGAGGGTATCCTTCACATAGAAGTTGCCGTTGATCCTTCCCCAGAAATCACAGTTGGAGCAAACGATGTCACCCTTGATAACCGCTTTCTCTCCCACGACCACCTTGGCCTGGGAAACTACCTTTCCTTCGAAAGTACCATCGATCCTGATGTCATTGGGGGATGTGATCTCTCCCTTGATGGTTGAGCCGGCAGAAATCCTGCTGATGTCGTTAACACCTACGGACTCACCTGTCCTGTCAAAACTTGATGCCATATTCTTTATCTTTAAAATATTAATATTCAATTAAACAAGACCGGCGCCGTGGCAGTTCTTGTACTTCTTGCCCGAGCCGCAGGGGCACGGATCGTTCCTTCCGACCTTCTTCTCGACGTGGACCGGAGCGTTTGCCTTCTGTTCTCCGTTAGTGACCAGGTCGTTGCGCCTTGTCTGCATCTGGCTCATGTCAGTCCTGCGGCGGGGAGCCTGGGCAGGACGGGCCTCGCTCTCATCCCTCAGCGGGACGAATGCCCTGAGGAGGAATGAAAGGACGTCCTTGTTCAGATCCTCTAGCATGGATGCGAAGAGGTTGTAGCTCTCAAGCTTATAAACCACCAGAGGATCCTTCTGCTCATAAGCGGCATTCTGAACGCTGGTACGGAGGTCGTCCATCTCGCGGAGATGCTGCTTCCAGTGCTCGTCGATCTGATAAAGGATGATGGTACGGCTCAGGGCCTTTGCTATCTCCTTGCCCTGGGTATTGTAGGCTTTCTCGAGATTTACGCTGAGCGTAAGCATCTTCCTTCCATCGGAAATCGGGATGGCGATGTTCTGGTACATGCTCCCCTGCTTCTCAAAGATCTGCTTGATGAACGGATAAACCTTCTCGGCAAGGGTATTCATCCTGCGGTCATAGACCTCCTGCATATGCTTGCATAGAGCCTCAGAGAGTTCCTCCGGCTTTGCATTCGAGAAGAATGCCTCGTCGAATCCGAGATCTATGGAGAGCTGTCCCATCACATATTCCTCGAAATTCTGGTAGGACATCCCCTCTGCCCTGCCGGCGATGAGGGAAGCGGAGTCGATCATCATGTTCAGCACATCGATCTCAATCCTTTCTCCCGAAAGGGCATTGCGACGGCGGGCGTAAACAGCCTCACGCTGATAGTTCATCACGTCGTCATACTCAAGGAGCCTCTTACGGATACCGAAGTTGTTCTCCTCGACCTTCTTCTGGGCATTCTCGATGGATTTCGAGAGCATTCCGTTGACAAGAGCCTCGTCGTCCGCCATACCGAGCTTGTCCACCACTCCGGCTATCCTTTCAGAGCCGAAGAGACGCATCAGCTTATCCTCAAGGGAGATGTAGAACTCTGAGGAACCGGGGTCTCCCTGACGTCCGGAACGGCCGCGGAGCTGACGGTCGACACGGCGGCTGTCGTGCCTCTCGGTTCCAATGATTGCAAGACCTCCCGCCGCCTTGACCTCCGGGGAAAGCTTGATATCGGTTCCACGACCGGCCATGTTCGTAGCGATGGTCACGGTACTTGACTGTCCGGCCTGGGCCACGATCTCAGCCTCACGGGCGTGCTCCTTGGCATTCAGGACGTTATGCCTGATACCCCTCATTCGGAGCATTCGGCTCAGGAGCTCGGATGTCTCGACATCCGTCGTACCCACTAGCACCGGCCTTCCGGCATCGGTCAGTTCCTTGACCTTGTTGATGACGGCCATGTACTTGGCCTTCTTGGTCTTGTATATGAGGTCGTCCTGGTCGTCCCTGATGACGGGGCGGTTGGTAGGGATCACGACCACGTCGAGCTTGTAGATGGACCAGAACTCACCGGCCTCAGTCTCGGCGGTACCGGTCATACCGGCCAGCTTGTGATACATCCTGAAGTAGTTCTGCAGGGTGATGGTGGCGAATGTCTGAGTCGCAGCCTCTACCTTCACGTTTTCCTTGGCCTCGACAGCCTGATGAAGTCCGTCGCTCCAGCGGCGTCCTTCCATTATACGGCCGGTCTGCTCGTCGACGATCTTCACCTTGTTGTCGATGACGATGTAGTCGACATCCTTCTGGAACATGGCATATGCCTTCAGGAGCTGGATCATCGTATGCACACGCTCGCTCTTGAGGGAATATTCCTCCATGAGCTTGTCCTGCTGCTCCTGCTTCTCCTCGAGGGAGAGTTCCTCGTTCTTCTTGATATCGGCGATCTTGCTGCCCATGTCGGGAAGGACGAAGAAATCAGGATCGGACACCGCATTGGCCAGGGCGTCATGTCCCTTGTCGGTCAACTCGACTGAATGCTGCTGCTCGCTGATGACGAAGTAGAGCTCGTCGGTGACGATATGCATCTGGCTCTCATTGTCCTGCATATAGAAGTTCTCAGCCTTCTGCATCAGGGCTTTCATACCCTGCTCGCTGAGGAACTTGATGAGGGGCTGGTATTTAGGCAAGCCTTTGTAAGCCCTGAACAGGAGCATGCCGCCTTCGTCCATCTTGCCTGCGGATATCGCCTTCTTGGCTTCATTGAGGACCTGGTTGACGAGATTGCGCTGTTTCTGGTACAGACTCTCCACATAAGGCCTGAACTCCATGTACTGCTCGTCATCCTCCGCCTTGGCTACGGGACCGGAGATGATCAGAGGGGTACGGGCGTCATCGATAAGGACCGAGTCGACCTCATCGACGATGGCGTAATGATGCTTCCTCTGGACCAGGTCGGTCATATTCACCGCCATGTTGTCACGGAGGTAATCGAAGCCGAATTCGTTGTTGGTACCGAAGGTTATGTCGCAGTTGTATGCCCTCTTGCGTGCATCGCTATTGGGCTCGTGCTTGTCGATACAGTCGACGGAAAGGCCGTGGAACATGTATAGAGGTCCCATCCACTCAGAGTCACGCTTGGACAGATAGTCGTTGACGGTGACTACGTGGACTCCCTTTCCGGCAAGGGCGTTGAGGAAAACCGGCAGAGTGGCCACAAGGGTCTTACCCTCACCGGTCGCCATCTCCGCGATGCTGCCCATCTGCTCCTTGTTGGATTTGACTCCTCCGTTGAGGACGATTCCACCGATAAGCTGGACATCGTAATGGACCATGTCCCAGGTGATCTCGTTGCCGCCGGCTACCCAATGATTGTAATAGATGGCCTTTTCACCATCGATGGACACGAAATCGTGGTTGATGCTGAGATCCTTGTCCATCTGCGTCGCGGTAACCACGATCGTCTCGTTCTCCTTGAATCTCCTGGCGGTGGACTTCATGATTGCAAAAGCCTCCGGAAGGATTGATTCAAGCATCTTCTCTATCTGTTCATCCTCCTCCTTGACCAGCTTGTCGGACTCAGTGGCCAGGGTTTCCTTCTCTGAAACCGGTATGTCTTCCTCCAGTTTTGCCTTGATCTCCTCTATCCTCTTCTCGAACGGAGCTTCGCACTCCCTGAGCTTGGCTTTCAACGCCTCCGACCTTGCTCTGAGCTCGTCGTCAGAAAGGGCGTCGATGGCAGGATATGCAGCCAGGACCTTGTCCAGGACAGGCTTGATGAGCTTCATATCCCTGTCGGACTTGGAGCCGAAAACTTTCTTTAGTATTCCTGATATTGCCATAAAAAGAATTGTCTCTGATTAACCTACAAATATAGCGATAATCAGAGACAAATACAATTATCAGACCCCGGAAAATGGGCTGACATTATGTCCGGTTACGAAACTTCCTAGAAGAGGAATCCTACTCCGAGTTTAAGCTGGCTGCGATGGATCTTGATCAGGCTGCTTGTACTGCCGCTGTTGCGGTTGATGACACCGTAATCGTACCTGACTGTGAAACGGACCGCATCCATGACATCAAGGCCGAGTCCGCCTCCTACGAGGACATCATAGCGGGTGTACTTGGTCAGGTCTTTCAGAGCGCCGTCATATATATCATACTCGGCACCGGACTCCTTCTGTTTTACACGCGAAGTGAGACCGAAATCAACAGTAGGACCGGCAAATACGAGGACCTTCATATCTTCGCTCAAAGCGAAATGGAGATTCAGGTCGAGCGGAACTGCAAGATATGATTCGCTGAATGAAGCACTTCCCAGGTCAAAGGGAAGATTGACATTGCCTCCTGTGAAATAACCGAACTGGATGCCGGGGGCAAAACCGATCGTGTTGTCAACCAGGGGAATCTCATACGAAATGCCCAACGTTCCTCCATACAGGTCGGCTGTCTTGGGGAGGAGAGGGATGTCGAACTTTGTAGAGCTGAGACCGAAACCAGCCTCAACGGCAATGTTCTGGGCAAATACGCTTGTTCCGGCCAGCATCATCGATGCCGCCAGGATGGTTGTGAGGATTTTTTTCATAATCGAATATGATTGAATGAATTCTAGCATTATCTATACGGAGTGTTTTTCTTCCAAAATCAAGCCAAAGTGATTTAACAAAAAAATAAGTAACTTTGAAGGTTTAAACGTAATTACGATGATTAATGTGATCGGTTTGGGCTATATCGGCCTTCCTACAGCCCTCATGCTGGCATCCCACGGTGTTGAAGTGATCGGAACGGACTATAACGCGAAACTGGTGTCCACTCTCAATGCCGGAAAGACGACCTTCAAGGAAAAGGGCCTGGACGAGCTTTTCAAGGATGCCCTGGACAAAGGAATCAAGTTCACTACGGAATATACAGTCACGGACACATATATCGTTTCCGTACCTTCCCCTTATGACAAGTTTTCCAAGAAGGTCGATCCAGGCTATATCCTCGGCGCTGTAGGGAGTATCCTGGAAGTCTGTCCCAAGGGAGCGACCATAGTCATAGAATCCACGGTATCTCCGGGAACCATGGACAAGCATGTCAGGCCACTCATAACCGGTAAGGGTTTCCGCATCGGGGAGGATATCCACCTTGTCCACGCCCCTGAAAGGATCATCCCCGGGAATATGGTATACGAACTGATCCACAACAACAGGACAATCGGCGCCGACAGCAGGGAAATCGGAGAGAAGGTCAAGGAGTACTATTCTTCATTCTGCCAGGGCGAGATAGTCGTAACCGATATCAAGACTGCCGAGATGACGAAAGTAGTGGAAAACACCTTCAGGGCCGTCAATATCGCCTTTGCAAATGAGCTTTGCAGGATCTGCCGTCACGACGGGATGGATGTATATGAAATCATACGGATCTGCAACATGCACCCGAGGGTGAACATACTCCAGCCAGGTCCGGGAGTCGGAGGCCACTGCATAAGCGTGGATCCCTGGTTCCTTGTAGGAGACTATCCCCACCTGGCGAAGGTCATCGACGAATCAATGAAGACCAACGATTCACAACCCTCCTTCGTATTGAACCGCATCAGGGAGATAATGGACGAGAATGGAATCACAGATCCCGGCAGGGTCGGACTCTACGGGCTTACATACAAGGAGAATGTGGACGACTGCAGGGAAAGTCCCACCCTCCAGCTACTTGAGGCTCAGGAGAAGCATCTTGCGGAGCCGCTGAAGGTATATGACCCGTTCATCACCGAAGACATGGTCAGGAACCAGTATCACGACCTGGACAGTTTCCTGGCGGATGTCGACCTGGTCGTCATAATGGTCAAGCACAACCAGATCAAGGAGAACATGGACAAGCTTTCAGGCAAAATCGTCCTGGACTGCCACAACATCTGCAGCCTTCCCGGCGTTTATCATCTGTAGTCAGTGTCACCGAGGATACGCATGTAGCATTCCTCCTCTACCGCCGCCGTTTCATCCCAGTCCTTAACGGAAGGAACGGATATCCGGGACGGATCCTTCAGGATACCTGCGACCGTTTCTGCAAACCGGGATACGAACAGTTCCCGGGAGTCCACTGTGGAATCATTATCCCATGGAACAAGGCAAGCCTCCGGAAGGACTTCCGGAATCCCCCCTACCCTTGAAGCGACTGTCCTGGTGCCACAACGTGCCGCTTCCAAAACCACGAGAGGGAGTCCTTCGTTCCGGCTGGGCAGCACCAGGACATCGGTGCAAGCATAGACTGAAGGCATCTGCCGTGACTGGACATCTCCCCAGAAACGGCAGTCGATGGAAGGATCTTCAGAAACGGCTTTCTCAATCTCCTTCCGGAGCGGTCCGTCACCGACGATCCAGAAAACCAGGTCGCCGTCATACAATGCTTTGACCTCATGGAAGATACGAGGCAGCAGACCGACATTCTTTATCGGCACCAAACCTCCGGCGAAGGTAACCACACGGGCCTGGCCAATATTCCATTGTTCCTTCAATCTGGCAGTTTCCTCTTGCGAATACGGGCGGAAACATTC
>JAEEGI010003958.1_pt1 | contig 34991 bp, 20 predicted proteins | sample 8958751 | NCBI WGS metagenome assembly JAEEGI01 (sample SAMN16246545, study PRJNA631951) | gut metagenome | biome: gut microbiome; feature: rumen; material: KS-attached | host: Bos | place: Iran: Karaj | collected 2018-10
CCTGATGCTCTTTGGTATGAACATCCCTGGCTTCGGTTTCGAGCAAGCAGCCGCACTGGCCATGGGACAAAACATCGGTACAACCATCACGGCATTTATGGCCTCGCTGACAGCTAACACACAAGCACGTCGTGCCGCTCTGGCCCACATGTTCTTCAACGTGTTTGGTGTGGTGGCATTCCTCATTGTGTTCTATCCTGCTTGTGATGCCGTTAGTTGGGTAGTAGAAAACTGTATGGGTGGTGGCAACGACCTCTTCAAACTCTCGGCCTTCCACACCGCCTTCAACATCATCAATACACTGTTGCTCATTGGTTTTGTGAAGCAGATAGAGATGCTTGTGTGCCGTGTGTTGCCTATGAAGGCCCAGGACGAAGACTATCGCCTGCGCTTCATCAGCGGTGGTCTGCTCTCTACAGCCGAGCTCAGCATTATGGAGGCGCAGAAGGAGATTCGCAGTTTCGCTGAGCGCTGCCAGCGCATGGCAGGTTTTGTGCCCACGCTGTTGCAGACAGAAGACGAAATGGAGTTCAACAAGCTGTTTTCTCGCATAGAGAAGTATGAGAACATCACCGACTCTATGGAAATGGAGATTGCCAGCTATCTGAACAAGGTGAGTGAAGGACGCTTGTCGGATGCTTCGAAAACCCAGATACAAAAAATGCTACGTCAGATATCGGAATTAGAGTCTATTGGAGATTCAGTCTATAACCTCGGTCGCACTCTGAATCGTCATCGCATGCACTGTCAGGAGAATTTTACAGACAATCAGAAGCAACACATGTTGACAATGATGCAACTTGTAGATGCAGCACTGACAGAGATGCTGAAACGTATAGATTTGCCTACCACTAAGATTGGCGTAAAGACATCGCTTAACATCGAACACGAAATTAATAACTACCGAACACAGCTAAAGAACCAAAATCTGCATGATGTGAATGCCGGTCTTTACGACTATCAGCTCGGTGTATTCTACGTCGATTTCATCTCTGAGTGCGAGAAACTTGGGGACTATGTGATGAATGTCGTACAGGCAGGTAAGGGATTGAACAACGACTTTGGTGACGGTCCTATCAACGGACAAGGGTAATCGATAGTCATTTATCATTCCGAAAAATCAGAAACGTGCTAAGGTAAACCTGATGGTGAGTCCACCACCAGGCGTAGAAAGTGCTGTTGCTTGTCCACCATGGGCGGCAACGGCATTTTTCACGATGGCAAGCCCCAGACCTGTACCACCCAATTTGCGCGAGCGTCCTTTATCCACGCGGTAGAAACGCTCAAAGAGATGGGTGAGATGTTGCGCCTCGACGCCTTGTCCATTGTCGCTTACATTAAATTCGTAGAAGTGGCGGCCTTCTATTTCTATCTCTCGGCAGGCAATGACTAACCGTGTGGCCCCGTTGGCATAGGAAATACTATTGTCTATCAGATTTCGGAAAATGCTGTATAGCAGGCTCGAATCACCCTGTACTTCTATATTTTGCGGTAATTGGAGTTTTAGTTCGATACCTTTATCTTGTAATTGCAAGTCTGTGTCATCTATCACATTTGTGATAACCTGCTTGACGTCAACTTGACGATACTCATGCCGGGCATTTGATGAATGATCATCAATCTCGTCCAGTTTGGTAAGGACACTCATATCCAACAGAAGCTTATTCATGCGTTCACTTTGGGCATAACAGCGTTCCAGAAAATGCTGTTTCTTACTGTTTGGCATATCGGGATTGTCGATGATGCTCTCTAAATAACCATGAATGCTGGCAGCAGGTGTCTTCAGCTCATGAGCGGCATTCTGGGTAAGCTGACGCTTGATACGCACTTTCTCTTCTTCCGAATGGCGTAGTTTCCAATACAACATAATGATAGTGTGACTGATATCACCCAATTCGTCATCTGGCAGCTGACGCTCCAATACGTGGTCAAGTTCCTCACCTTCCTCGGCCTTCACGGCAAATTCACGTAAGTAACCAATGTGTCGGCTGATACGGTGAGTGATATAGTAGAGAACGATGCCCAGCAACAGGGTGAGAAAGCCAGAAAAATAAATATAAGTATTGTCAGCCTGCAATGAACGGGTCAGCTCTGCAGAATATGGCACGGCAGCACGTACAATCACATCACCGAAACGAGTTGCAGAATAGAAATAGGTCTCGTGCGTAGACTGTGACATTCGTTTGATATCATAGCCACTGCCCTCTCGCAAAGCCTGCTGGATTTCTGTTCTCTGCAGATGGTTTCCCAATGCTTCCACATCCGTATCATAGCTGTCAAAGATGACCCGTCCTTCCTTGTCTATCACAGACACTCGAAGCCCCTCCATCTGATGATGCAACACATAATCGCGAAAGAGCCGGCTACTGCTCATACTATCCTTACCGACTGTCTGCACCATCTCATAGTTGTACATCTGCAGTCGAGAATGAAGAATATCAATTTTATACTCCTTTTCACGCTTATACTGATAGACGCTAAAACATATAGCAAAGAGCAGGAACACACCGCCGATGCTCAGCAGTAAATTACGCTGGAAGGATTTACTTTTCAAAGCAATAGCCATATCCCACACGTGTTTTTATCAGTTTACCATAATGGCCTATCTTCTTACGTAATCTGGTAATGTTCACGTCAACCGTACGATCAAGCACCAGCACATCATGTGGCCAACAATACTTCAATAAGTCTTCCCTGGAAAACACCGTGTTAGGATGTTGGAGGAAAAAAGACAATAATTCAAATTCCAGTTTGGTGAATTCCAGCTCCTTTCCGTCGCACATAACAGTCTTGGCATTCAAATCAACCATAATGCCTTCGTAAGCAATACAATTATCTACAGCAGCTGAAACAGTTTGCTGCAATTGAGTACGTCTGAGCACAGCCTTAACCCTGGCCTTCACTTCTTTCATACCCAGTGGCTTAGCAATATAGTCGTCAGCGCCGATATTCAATCCTTTTACCAAATTGTCCTCACTGTCGAGTGCCGTAATGAAGATAATGGGAATCTGTGCTGTAGCAGGATTGTTCTTGAGTATGCGCGCCATCTGGAACCCAGACATTTCTCCCATCATAACATCCAGCAGAATAAGCGAATAATCCCGTAGAGGTAGTTTTAGTGCCTCCTCTGCTGAATAGGCAGTTGCTACCTCAAAACCTTCGTTCTCGAGGTTATATTGCAGTATCTCGCAGATATCCTGCTCATCATCCACAACAAGTATCTTCATGATTCTTCTGAATTTCAAGGCGCAAAGTTATATACTTTTTCCGAAAAATAGAAAGGATTTATATTACAATGTTATTAAAACTCAATTATACAGCTGCTTTCAAAAAATAATCATTTCATTTTCTCATACTTCATGTCCTGATAGAGTTCAGGCTTGCCCTTCTCGCTTTCTGGCAGGAAGTGGAGACGGACACCACGGATGTGCTTGCGGGGTTTGGATACACAAAGGGCGTGCAGCGTTTTAAAGGGTGACACACGCTGCACGCCCTTTATTTATCGGGATTGTGTCAGCGTGTCACCCTTTATCTCAAGAAATCATAATATTACCTGTTAACAACCTTTCCTGCAATGGGATGCTTATACCAGTCCTGACATTTGGTGCGGTCGCTCGCCCATGTAACGAATTCGGGATAGGCATCCTTGATGCAGGTTGTCTCTTTAGGCCACTGCCACTTGCCAGGTATGACAATGCCGTGAGGGTCTTGTCCTGCTGTAGCGATATGGATGTGATAGTAGTCATTCTCATAGACGCCTTTCTGGTCATCCTTGAACATGGCACCCAGAACGAATGAGCAGGTCTGGAAGTCAAAGCCCTCTGGCTTGGGACCGTCATAGACGACAACGGGGTTGGCCTTGGCACGTCCTGTGTTGACCAGCGTACCGAGGGGCACACCCAGCACAGCATGCAGCTCTTTATCGATGACAGGCTTATGGTCCAAATACGACTCGGCAGTCTTTGAGTCGAAGCCTAACCACAAGTTACGGGCACCACCTAATGCCACCAGCGTCACCGTAATCTGGCTGGCATCGTCTGCATGCTCCTGCACCTCAATCACACAGTCGTTCATGTCGTAATCGCCGAAATCCTTATCCTCCCATACGTAGGTCCATATTTGTGGTGTGGGGACTATGGGCTTGACATCCGATTTGGGTGCGGGTTTGCCACTTCCCGTAATCAGGAACACGCGGTCGAAATAGTCCCATTGGTTGCCTGTATCGAACGCCAGATAGCTGTTGTCGTTGACTGAGAAGCATGTGGCATGGTTCACGTCGTCGCTCAGGTCGCTGTTGCCATGTACCACAAAGAAGTCGATTTTCGAGTTTGCCGGCAGTTTGTATTCATATTCTTCGGGGTCGAAGTTCCAGGGAATCGTTGCACCCCACAACATGAAGAGCGGAGTCTCATAGCGATAGTATTCCCCTCGGGAAATGCCGTCCTTCAGCACGTATGTCTGCACGCCCGTTCCCGACTGTCCGGGGTCGATACGACAACCGATGTTGACATTGTCCACGCCAGGACGGGAATAGACGCACTGCAGCGTAATGTTACTTTCGCTGTCGCTGCTGATGACGAACGAATGGTTACCGAAGGCTTCCACTTTCGCGCGGTTGTTCTGGTTGGCGGGAATAAAGCAGTTGACCTCGGCCACCAGGTCGCGCAAGTTTGTCACACCATAGTTGACGTTCCAGCAGTTTTCGGTTTCTACCTCTGTGGCACCGTTTGCCAAACCTCTCGTCATAGCCTTGGCAGAAGCCACCTGCCGGCCCGGAGCCTTAAACGATACGGCAGCATCCTTTCCTGGCAGGAAGGGGCGTGCAATGAACTGCTGGTCACTGGTGATGCAGGCAGCATACAACAGCGTGTCAGCCTTTGGTGCCTTGAATGTCAAGTCTATCGTTTCATTGTTCTTGGCCGTCACCTTCAGCAGCATGTTGGTTGACCCAATGAAGGGGTTGCCGTCTAGGATGGCTATCGCTTTGATGCCTTCGAGGTTGGCATCAGCTGTCACCTTGACGTTGTACTGGTTGGTCAGCACCCAGTTCTGCTGTTTGTCGATCGTAGTGTTCAGCGTCTTTTCAGCATAGCTCAATCGTTCGCTGTCACTGACCGTGTAAGGCTTCTTGACGTAATCATCCATATTATGCTTACACGATGTTGTTACCATCAGGCCACACATCATCATGGTAGCCCACAAACACAAATACTTTCTCATATTCCTTTCCTATTTGATTATTTAACAAAATCTGGTTGATAGATACCACCCTGCCCCGTCGGTGGTACAGTGGCATCGAATCTGGTCCACTGGATGCTAAAGATGCGGTGCAACTTGTCGCAGTAGTACGACAGGCCTACGTTAACACCAACATCGTTGCTGCCTACGACCAAAGAGAACAGCCACTGGTCCTCAATCTGCTGGGCTTCGGCCATACCGCGCACCTCATTGCCAATGGTGGCACAGAGCAGGTCCTGTGCCGAGGCATACTTGGCCAGCGTGTCCTGCAGCTGCACCTCTACAACCATGGTCTGTTCGTACAGGTCGTAGTTAGGCGACTGCCATGTAGGACGCACATCCGTACCTGCAGGAATTTCCGCTGGTGTCGGTATCGGTGCATCGTCGCCGTCCGACGAGCAGCCCCACGCCATGAAGGTGAAGGCTGCCAATGCTAATATACTCTTTTTCAACATCATCTTATGAATTACGAATTATGAATTACGAATTATGAATTATGAATTATTTAACCACCACGGCCTTACCGTTGTAGATATATACACCACTCTGTGTCGGTTTCTTACCAATCAGCACACCGCCCACGTTATACCATTGGCCATCGTGCGGCATCTGGTCGAGAGCCGTGAAGTTGATGGCCGTAGGCTGTTCCGGCGTACCAAGCACCTTGTCCGCCACGTAGTTGATGTGGCTGCCCGTCATAGCGATGGTCTCGCCGTCGCGCTCCAGCACGAAGGTCAGCGTCTCGTTGTTGTTAGCATCGCTGCCTATGTTCAGGTAGAACAGGTGTTGCGTCTCGTCGTCAATGGTCAACTCGGCTTCTGCCATGCGGTCACCATCTCTGAACACCACCAGCTTGTCGCCAGCCTCAGTCTCTACGCCCTCTACGGCAGCCACAATGTTCATCGTCGTCGCCGTGCTGACGGCTGAGCGCTTTGGCGTAGCCGTCTCATTGGTACTGCTGTAGCGTGAGTCGTTGAGGTAGAGCGGATACAGGAACTTCACCTCGCTGTCGGCCAGTCGTTTCAGCATGTAGCCTTTGCCGGCCTCCATATACTGCAGCGAGCCCTTCCATGCCAGTCCGGTAGCCGTCTGACTGAGAATGGCAAACTGGTCTTGCGACTTCACCACGTCACCCACCTGTGCCTGTTCCGTGTAGTCCGCCAGTGCCTGTGCGATAGGCAGGTTAATCGTCGAATTGTAGCCTATGCGGTTCCAGTTCTTATGCACAACGATGTATCGGCGAGCGAACTCACCTTCCAGATAGATGGTCTTATCGCTCTCCGAGGAGATGCTGTACATCCGTGCGGGATCGATGGCCGCCACCTGGTCGCCCTTGTCCCACTTCTGTCCAATGGCTGTCTTCTTGCTATTATAGCATTTATAGGTCACGCTCTTGGTGCCGTTGACGGTCATGATCATGTCGCCAGCCTCCCATTTCGACATACTGTTCAGGAACTGCCCTAACGTCGTGCCTTCCTTGGGAATGACGTTGAAGCTGACCCAGTTCCAGCCCTTCTGCAGTTTCACGGTCTGTACGTCGTCGTAGCTGTTTTGCAGCACTATGGGGTTGACGTCCGTGCCGACAATGGCATCCTTCTCGAAGCTATAGACCTTGCCGTCGGCAGGCTTCACGCTATAGACCTTGCCTTTCGAGGCATCGAAGAAGCGGAAGCTCAGCGTAGGTAGCGAGGCATCGGCTTCGTGGTCGCTATAGATGGTCAGATAGGCTAAGGCCTCATGGGCGTTGGCATTGTCGTTGACCTCGATATGGGTCATGCCCAATGGACGGTAGTTCTCGTCGAATACCGCCAGGATGTCCTCCTTCGAGCTGGCCACCACACCGTCAATCTTGACGCGGGCCACCATCATCATGGTCTGGTTCTTCTGTATCAGACTGTCGGGGACGACCCAATCAGGCTCGTCGCCACGTACACGCAGCGTAATGGGCAGCGGTTCCGACATCTTGTTGTCGCCCACCAGGGCTATCTGCTCGTTATACGTACCTATATTAATATAGTCGCTGACGGTGAACTCAATTTTCTGCTCGTCCAGTGCATCAAGCACGCCCTGTGTCTGTGAAGCGTTGATCCACAGCGGCAGGTCTTCCAGCCTGTAGTTCTGCTTCACGCCGCTCAGGTTCTTCACGGTGGCCTCGAAGGTCAGTCCGTTACCGTAGTCAACATCCCTTTCTATGCGCTTCACATCCCAGCGCAGCGGGTTGCGATAGACGTAGAGGTTCATCGTGACAGGCGATTCCATCGTATTGCCCTGCAGGTCGGCCACTTCCTTCACGGTGACGTAGATATTGGTCTTCTCCACCATGTAGTCGGGCTGCTTGATATTCATATACAACTCGTTGCCGTTGGCCACATAGCTATACATCAGATTGTCCAACTGGGCGTTGCTTACCATCGGGGCGTAGAAGTCGCGTGCAGCCATGGCATCCACTTCTGCATAGGCCACCAGCGTGTCGCGACGTGCCGTAATCTCAGCCCGGTCATTGACATAGCGTTTCAGGCTGATGCCCGTAGCCTCCAAGTGCTGCTGGTTGTCGTCCTTCTTCTCCGAGCGTCCGAAGTCCAGATAAGCCAGCATGGCACTCATCGTGCCGAGCGGCGTATGGTTAGAATACTCCTTGATGAGATTCAGCGGCAGTACGCTCTCAAACATACCCAACTCGTCAATGTGTCCGTTCATCACGTTCGTTGGCGTGTTCTTGTCCACATAGGTGGCACCTAAGGCAATGTGGTCGCCTACGATGCCTGCCACGCTGTCAGCGGGGAACGACTCAACCAGTCGCTTGTCCACATAGACGTTGCTGACGTTCTGCGAACGCGAGACGGTCATGGCAAAGTGATGCCAGCTACCTTCTGACACGAAGGCCGACGTCTCCTTTTCAAAGCCCTGCGAACGGACGTAGAGCTTACGGTCCTTCACGCCGATATTGATCTGGTCGTCCTGATCGCGCTTGGCCTCACCGTTAGAGAACAGTGTGGCATTCTCGTCGTTCGTGCGGAACCAGAAAGTCAGGGTATAGTCGTGGTTCTTCGTACGAATGAACTTGTCGGGTTTCAGGCGCAGACCCTTGTCGCCGTTGATGGCCATTGAGATGCCGACAGGTCGTTTCCAGGTGGCGCCAACCAGCGACAGATCCATGCTACCTGGAGCCTTGTCGTAGGCCCACTCGCCCTCGCCTTCATTCAGCGGATAGTAGTCCAGCAGTCCCGTCTCGTAGCCAGTCAGCTTCTTCTTGCCGTAGCTGCCGAGTGAGGCTTGATCCATGGCCCGGTTCCAGAGACGGAACTCCAACATCTCACCTTTATACATGGTTTCGCGCGTGACCTCAAAATCAGAACCTAAGCTAATGCACGAGGAAGCACCTTCGTATCGTTCCTGTAGTTGCTTGCTACCGATAGCCTTGTTGCCGTCGTAGAAGTTCACGGTTGTCTTATCGCCGCTTTGGTCGAGCACGTAGGCCACTTGGTGCAGCATATTGTTGAACGACACAATGGAGTCTGATACCAGTATCTCGCCATTGATGGTGGCTGAGAGTTTCCTATCGGCAGTCAGTCCGAAGCGCAAGCCCTTCTCATCGCCACCATGTGCAAAGACTGTCATCTCACGCTGGTCGGCAGCTGGGTTCAGCATGACATCCACAGTGAAGCTCTTACCCATCAGGTTGCGTTCGCCCTGCGTGTTGGCCAATGCATTACCATCGAAGCTCAGCGACGTTGACGTTGAGATGTCGTTGCTGAGCAGCGTACCCAATACTTCGAAGTTGTTGATGTCGCGCAGGTAGTTGCCGGCAATAGGCTCCGAGAACTTAATCAGGATGTCGTCGCCGATGCCTAAGATGCCGTTGGTAGGCTCAGGCGTACCGAAGGCTACAGGGCGACGGGTGTCCTTGATGCCCTTCAGCACCTCCGACGAACCTGTCAGGTAGCCACCGGCATGGCGGCAGTAGGTCACGGCGCGGATGTCGTAATACTGCTCTACGGGATCCTTCTCGCCAAAGAACGGAGCCACGATGACACCCGAACTTGGTATCGTGTCGGTTACACCGCTGGCCTTTTTCTGCAGCTCCTTATCAGTATAGTACGAGCAGACATTGACCCAATCCTTATCACCTTGGTTCGAAAGCTTGTATTGCAGTTCGATATGGTCGAAGTTAGGCCAGTTCACGTCGAAACCCTCTATGCGCACCGGCATGTAGTAAGCCTGTCGGTCACCATCCAACGGGCTTTCAGTGTTCATCACCCAGTTGTTGCTGGGCACGCTGACCTTCACCTTGCCTGCCGACGGAATGAAGTGTGCCGAGATTTGACATTCAAACACACGGGCATTGTCTTCAGGATCCATCAGGCAGAAAGTGATGTCCTCATAATCGAAGTCCGTATCGGGATAAAGCTCGACCTTCTTGGTAAAGACGGTATGCTTTCCGTCGGCACCCATGACAGGATACAGGGTGATATCGGTACCCTGCGTGGTAATGGGTGAACCGTCCACAAACACCTTGGCACCCTTGGGATTCGAGTTGGCCTTGAGGAAATACTGGAAGACGGGTGATGCCTGTTCGGGATAGTCGGTCTCGTTGGCTATGTGCAGCGTGAATCGTGCCGGTTCGCCGTATGGCACGTTGCTCACCACGGGCTCGTCAACCCAGATTCTGGGCTTGTCGGCAGGAATGGTGGCTACATCCAGCACGGTACCTGGCTGGAACCACTTCGTCTTGCGCTCACCCTCGTAGGGCTGACAGGTCACGCCACCCAAGGTACGGAACACAAAGTTGGAATACACCTTCGTTCCATAGTCGAGATAGCTCAGGAATGACGTTCCCAAGCTGCCGCTACGCACCTTGTCAAGCATGTCTTCTGTCAGCTGGATGAAGACATTGTTCGTCGAATCACACGTGAATTCGTTGGCCGTGCGATAGACTTCCACCGTCAGGCTCGACTTGCTGGCTGTTGCCAACGAGAAGCCCACCTTCTTGAAGTGCGTCTCCGTGGTGGTGTACTTGTCGGCAAAGGCTGCCTCGAGGATGGGGGTGAACTCCGTAGTCACATTGACTGCCATGGACTTGGTTTCAAATTGCACTTTCTGATCGTCAATCTTACTTGTTTTTTCTTTGTACTCAAGTGTTCGGTCGGACTTCAATGCATTCCAAGCTTTGAAGAATGTTCCCAAAATCGAAAGACCTGCGTCTGCAAAACTACCGCCATCCGACAATAACGGATAGCGCAGGTAGCGCGAATTCGTCTTAGTGGTCGAGAAGTTCTCGCTGTACTGTATCGATGCGGCACCGCCATCAAAGTCATAGCGTTTCACCAGGTCGGAGGACATGACCGACAACTTCTCCTGTTCGTTCTTTGCCAGGAAATCCATCCATTGACCTACTTCCTGGTTCAGTGCATGGATGCTGTCGCCAGTCTCGTACTGATTGCCATTGCCGTCCACCACCGTTGCCCTGGTGTTGTTTGGCCAATAGATTTTGTACTTAAAGCCAAAGGATGCATCGTTTTCATCCACCTCGCTGACATAGGCCGCATAGCCCTGGTTGTCGGCCAGTTTCTGGGCGTTAGCCTCGCTATACCCCTTCGGCAGCAGCAACGAGTTGCGCACCTTGATGAGGTCGGGCAGCAGCTCGTTTTCAATATAGAACTGTGAATGTACGAATGTACTCTTCACGGTATTGCTCACGCCTAACGCCTCATTGCGAACCAGATAGATGGAGTTGCCCGTATCGTCAACACCTCGGGCCAACACCTCTACAGTGCCTACAGGCACCTTGACCGTCGCACCATTCTGGGTGGTAAAGGTGCCGCCTTCGTGCAGTTTCAGTTGCTGGTAAACGCTGTCGGGGATGACTGTCACAGCCAGGGCATCCTGAAGGATATTCACCATCGAAGCACCAATGAAGAGGTCGCCCTTCGGGCCTACCCACTTCTTGCCGGAGTTCGTCTGTATACGCTCCGTCACGTCGATGTTGTAGGTGTAAACCCATGAGAAGCCAAAACTGGTCTGGATATCAATGTCAAAGAATGTACTCTTTTCAGTTTTGTCGTAAACGCCACTCATAGGCGAAGCTAATGCAACAGTTGTCAAACTCTTCCAAGTTGATGCGCCAGAGCCGATTTTTTGATAGATATTCACACCCAGTGAGGCAGAGAAATCAGCAGAATAGCCATAGCTCATTTTCGAGCCTTCCTCGATATACGAGTAACTGCCGCCACCCGGTGGGTCGCGCAGGATGTCGAACAAGATGGGAACACCCGTAGTCATGCTCTTTCTGCCCTCAGGCTTGGGCTTGGAAGCCATCACAAAGCCTTTCAGGATACCACCGTTCAGCGGTTTCACGTCGTAGAAGGAGTTGTCGTATTCCAGCGTGATGCTGATGTGCTTCAGCGCATGCTCGTCCGTCAAGTCGAAGGTGGCGTTCTGCGGCGTGAAGATGTAGGAGCCCAGACCCTCTTCGTCGAGCGTAATCTCCTTGTTGTCCGTGTCGCTCAGCATGGCATTCTTGATAGTCACCTTGCCGCCGTTGAGGTTCACGACATCGGGTATGGCGTTGGAATTGTTGTTCCAGTAATACATCTCGCAGGCCTGCAGCGTGAAGCCGTATGGCGAACCAGCCATGAAGACCGGATAGCCGAACGAGTAAGTGGGTGTGACCTTTGTGGCATCCTGCGGATCCTTCTTGTTATACCAGAGATGAATCTCGGACTTGTTGCCGATAATGTCTGTCGATGTCATTTTCTGAACACCGAAATAGTCCTCGCCACTGGGGTTAAACTGCTTGACCTTGACAGTAGGCACAGCATGGTAGATGCGGTTGTACACCACGGTATCGTTACGGCCATTGAATGACAGGTCAACCGTCTCGCCCACCTTGCCGTCTTGGAACAGGGTGGCGTAGCCCTTGGCCGACACCTCGATGACCTTGTACTTGGCGGGGTGCAGCATGACCTGGTATTCGCCCGTCTTGGCATCGGGACGGACAGTCAGCATATGGCGGGTAATGTCCACCCGTGTCGTGTCCTTTTCGCCAGCACCAAAGGCTGTCTTGTAGGTGACGCTCTTCACCGTCTCGTCGTCCTGCTTGCGGATGAGCCATGAGGCGTTGTCGCCCTCCAGCTGGATGACAATCTTCAGCGAGTCGCCCAGGTTGTTCTTCGAGAGGCTGTTGCCCAGCGGCCTGTTACCCTCGATGTCGCCACCTACCACGCGACCGCGTAGCATGACGGTGGTAGAGTCCCAGAGATAAACATCCGAGACGTCCTTGACGAAGTTGTATTGATATTTTTGATTCTCATTGAGGGCATCGTGATTCACCAGGAATCCGCCGTTAGCAAAGTAGTGGTTGTCCTTCACGGCCTGGACCGTGTGCGGACCCCTCGGAATGCTCAGCGCAAAGGCACCCTGGTTGTCGGTGATGATGACCTGGTTGCTGGCATCGTGCATCACGTTGCCGTCCAGTTTGAACGATACACCTGGCACGGGAATAGAGGTGTCGCGGTAGTAAACGTGACCTGAATAGACAAAGTAGGAGTCCATATAGAAGTTAAAGCCCTGCGACCAGTTCGAGTTCTGGCTGAAATAGACCAGCCCCCCCTCGTTGGGACCTACGAAAGAGCCGCTACCGCCAGGGACGGGAATTGACACACTATAGCTGCCATTCTTGTCGTAAGGCAGGTTTCTGAACTCGTAGTAGCCTTCATCATTGGTCGTGGTCGTATAGAGGGCCTGCGCACCAGGAATATTACCCGTGGGAATACAGTTTACCGTGACGCCGCCCATGGCCGTACCATCAGACATGCGAACATAGCCGTCAATCATACCTGTCTTCACACAAGCACCTGTGCAGCTCTTAAGCTCGATATTGGTGCCCTCGCACTGATAGACGCTCTCCACACGGTAGTCATAGTCCTGCTGCACGAGCACGGTCTTGTCCTCGTAGTATAGCTGGTTCAGGTTGGTGGCGATGGTGTCTGCCTCTGGCCATTTATGACCGTCGTCGAGGCTGACGTTCGGATCATGCTGACGGCGCAACACGCGGAAGTAGTCGTGGTCGCCACCAGTGGTTTCCCACTTCAGCAGCACGGACGACTGTTTCGCCGTCGCTGTCAGCTCCGTAATGCGATTGCTGTTCTGGAAGCGGTAGCTCTTGTCGCCCTGGTCGGCCTTTGTCACGGCATAGACGGCGCTGTTCTCCTTCACGCCGACAATCGGTAATGGCGATTTGCCCCTTTCCACAATCAGGTCGAAGGAGTAGTCCACACACTTGCGTGTCAGCTCCTGCGTAAACTGATGCTTGTTGATGGCCTTGTCGTCGCCCGACAGGTCTATCAGCTTACTCTCCACGCCCTTCTCGCCATGCATGTTGATGCGCAACTGCAGCTTGGCACGCGGATCCCAGATGGTAGTACCGAAGATGCTACTCTCATTATGTTGGAATTTGGGTACTAAGGCGTTGCCTACTATCTGCCACTCGCTACCTAACTTCGAGAGCAGCTCGGCATCGGTGAGGTTATAGTTATATATACCCTGATTAATGGAAGTGGCTTCCATCTTCGGAACAGCCATGTCGCCTTCCTCAGTCCAGCCAGAGCCTAACTTTGCTATCAGTGTTTGGGTCGACCACTTACCGACACTGCGGTTGTTTTCATACACTGACGTCCAGTCGTGAGTGCTATAGTTCGAGCTGTTACACGCAAATGACTGCATGTATGAACTACTAATGGGGTGATTATACGATCTGAAGCACATTGCGACGTTTTTGAAATTAGTGTAGGAGCCGTTCTCGAAGTTATTATTGATATTCCATGTGCCAACGTTTGTGCTGGAATTACCAATGAAGGGGGCGGCATAGGATTCATCAAAAATGGAGGCTGTAATAGTGCCGTCAAACAGGCAGTTTTCAATGGTAATATTATGCCAAGCACCATGCTGAACAAAACCACCGGCCTTACAGCCATACTTGTGCGTATCAAAGATGTCGGCAGATACGCGGACTCTATTAATAGACAAGCCTACAACATCAGAAACATTATTCCTGGGAGCATCCACAAGACCTGCCGGATTAGGGCCACTAATCTTACCCGTTATATGGACATCATGAATAGACGCGTTCTTGACGCAAGGGAACGGGGCGGCTTCGTAAAACTGAGACTTATTGATATTGCAATTGATAGTGTGACCATTGCCGTGGAATTCGCCGATAAAATAACCGTTTGTAGTGCCTACGGGTTCAGTGATGGTGATATCGGCATTCAGGATGGCATTGACCTCTCTATTACTTTGAGCAGCTTCCACCTTTTTCCTGAAAGTATTCCAGTCGTCAGAGTTGTGAATGATGAAATACTCCTTGCCACCGATGGTTGTCGTCTCACTGCCGTCGTAGAGCTCGGAATAGTAGCAATTATTAAAATCCAGCGTAATGCCATCCTTAGCACGGGCAAAGGTCCGACAGTTATCCAGCTTGGTGCTAATCTTCGCTGGTTTGAAGTAACAATTATAAAACCTGGGGGGGGCATATACTCTATCTATCCAACCAACGAAACCACCATTGCTGTGGCATTTATCACCAGTAAAACTGCCATCAAAGAGGCAATTATAAAAAAATACAGCGCCACGAGTCTCGTGAGCAACAAAGCCACCATTGGTGGCATCACCATCGACAGAGCTGTCAAGGGTAACAGAAGATTGGCAGTTGTGGAAGTTAATACTCGCATCATAACCAAGCAGACCGACTATACCGCCACAGAATTTCGCGCTCGAAGTGATAGTACCAGCAACTCTCAGGTTGTCGAACGTTGCATCAGCAACAAAGCGGAAGGGCGCCGTATATTCTTCTGAACTTTTGTAATGAACGGTCAGCGTGTAGCTATTGCCATCGAAGGTGCCTTTGTAGGGATTGGTCGAGGTTCCCACCATGGTCTGGCTGTCGCCGAGGTCGATGTCGCCGGCAAGGATGGCGTTAAGCTTGGACTCACCATTGTTGACACGCTGGGCAAAGCGTTCCCAGTCGGCGGCCGTACGGATGATGAGCTGACCAGAAGCATCGGTCTCCGGACCGCTGAAGTTAAAGGCAAAGTTCGCCTTGTGCAAGTCGTCGTTCCACTCGGTTGCGCTTCGGGTGACGGTGGCATTGTTGACGCCGAAAAGACTCAGGACAGCAGGAATCTGAACCTGGGCATATTTGGCGGCATCCGTCCATCCCCACAGGGTGGTAGCCTGGCGGCGCACGCGATAGCTGACGGGCTTGCCCTGATAGCTGTCGAGCATGGTGCTGTCAATGATTTCATAGCTGTCCTTGTTGCGTTCATACAGCTCCTGGGCGATAGTGACCCATGAGGCGTCGCTGACGTCGGTGCTGCCCGTCATGTTGCGCTGGATGTCGAACATATCGTTCTCCATGATGTCGGCCCATTCAGGCAGTTCAACCTTCCACTTCAACACCACCTTGCCGTCGGGGCGCATCGTTGCCGACAGCGCGGTAGGGGTATGGAGCATGGGGACACTGATGGAGTTTGACACCAACTCTCTGTCAACCTTCGTGCCGGCATTATCTACCGCCTGACCTCTAAGTGTAACGGTGGAATACGGGCGGTCCATGGGAATGTTGACATAGCCCGAGAGATTGCTGGTCTCCACCTTTTTAATAGTTACACGACCTGTGACGGCGTCAGTCATAAACAACCTGGAATCGGTCAGGCTTTTCAGCTGGGCATACCAGGGAACCATGATGTAGCCGGCACTGCTCTTGTCGAACGCCAGCATGGGGTCCATCAGCGTGATGCCGCAATCAATAGGCTTGGGGCAATCATAGTCTTCGAGATGATATTCTTTCTCCGAGTGACTGAATTTGTAATCATACCTGAAATTAAGGCGTATCTTGAGATTCTTGCCGCGCCAATGATAGGGCACCTTCCAGCGAATTTTCGCCGTATGGTGGTCGCTATCGTCGGGGTCACGTTTCAGCACATAGCTCACTGCGCCGCTGTTGCGGTTGAAGCTGATGATGCCGCTGGTGGTGTTGACTATCTTGAAGTCGCCTTCAGAATGAGCCTTGAACGTGGCGGGCTTGTCTTCCTTGCGCGACTCGTCGTAAGCATAGTAGAGGATGCTGGTCTCGGTCTCGCCTTCAGGCGTGACATAGATGTAACCCCACGTGACGCCATCGTTCGACGAGGAGTCCCAGATGAACATGGGGATGGAGAACTCAATCTCGCAATCGCCACTGTTCGACCAGTAAAAATACTTCGCATCATTAAAATACCAGGCACCGCTGTCGGCCATAACGCCATGGCTCACTACCAATAGGCAGACCAGCATGGACAGGCGTTGAAGCACACTGACTAGATTGTTTCTTAGACTTACCATAATCTTATAGTTTTTAATATTTGTAGCCGCCGTGGGAGTCGAACCCTCGGCGGCATAAGGGGGATAATAGTATAGCGCCCCGGGCGCTTTTTAGAGGGCGAACTTGTAGCCGACAGTGATCTGGATGACACTGTAAATGATTTTTAATTGTCTATTTTATAATTATCCTCTATGACATAGATGGTCTTTTGGTAAACCTGACTGTTAGAGGCATCGAACAGTTTAAAATAAACCTTATATTCACAGCCTTTAGCATATATCTTATTAGTGGCAATACCTGTCAGGGCTTCATTGACGCCATTGTCTGTAGCTGTCCTGGCATCAATAAAACTTATGAACTTGTTTTTTATCTCTTTGTCTTTGAAATTCCTGTTCAGGTAGTCCAATTGGGTGCTTGTAAGTTCACCTTGTTCAATCACCTGCACAGACATCTTGAGAGTGTAATCCTTGTTAACAACTGTGTTGTCGTCATCACTACCACAAGAAGAAAATACCATACTTGTCATAATCGTGCAGATTAAGGCAACTGCGGCCATCATAATCTTTTTCATATAAAACTGTATTGATTTACTATTTTGCCACAAAGTTACTTAAATAAAACGAAGCATGCAAGCTAACAATCGCTATGAGTGAAGATTTTGCATTAGCTGAGACTTTTTTGCATTAGCTGAGAGTAGAAACCTCGTCCCAATGATTCGCTCATTAACGCAATTTTAACCACAATTCACGAATTTTCAATATCGGCAATTGCCGATGAAATGGCAAAAAATTAAAACTTTTCTTGAAAATCAGTCCGATTTTAGTAAAAAAGTAGTAATTTTGCAGCGTAAAAAGCCGCAATAATATAAACGACATGCCCGAACAGATAACTCCATTATCGATACTGTATTTCCTGCTCCACGGCGCAGGAACTGCTGTAGCCGTTGTGTTGTTCCTCTACCTACTGCTGTGTCGGGGCAAGGCTATCGCGCCCAACATCACGCCGCCCGCACAACTGCGCCGCTGGGCAGCGGCATTATTCGGCATCATGGCCCTGGCTCACGTCTGGTGGATACTGTTCTACACGTACTCGAACGACACTCACTCGGTAATTTACGGGCTGCTCGTCGCTATTGACTGCATGGCGCTCCCCCCCGTCTTCGTCGGCACATTGCTGACCATGCTGCAGGACCGCCACCGACCGCTGTGGCCCATTTTAGTCGTCATGACGCCCTGCGCGGTGCTCGCAGTGCTGCAGATTGCCCTGCCATCCATCGACCTCACGTTCCCGAACAAGGTCTATGGGCTGATTCTCGTCGTGGCCTTTATTATATATATGGTGGTGGCTGTGAGACAATATGGGCGGTGGTTGCGCGAAAACTACGCCGACCTGGAGCACAAGGAGGTATGGCTCAGCCTTACGTTGCTTATCGGCCTCATGCTACTGCTCATGAGCTATGAATATACCGACAACTACGTGATGTCCACCATCGCCCACCTCGCAGGATTCCCGCTGGCGGGCTTCCTGCTGTGGCGCGTGGAGACATTGAACGACCTGAGTACCGACAGCCTCACCACCCGCTCAGCCCCAAAGGACGCTTGCCTAAGCAAGCCCCCCATTCCCAAAGGCGAGGTTTCCCATATCGGCCAACTGCTGGCGAAGCACTGCGAGGACACGCAGCTCTACCTGCAGACAGACCTGACCTTGTCGCAACTCTCGACAGCCGTCGGCGTGAACCGCTATTATCTCAGCCAGTATTTCGCCAGTCAGGACACAAGCTACTATGCATACATACACGACCTTCGCGTCCGTCACTTCATAGCCCGCTACCGCGAGCTTGCCGCTGCTCAGAAGCCCATCGTCGCCCAGCAGCTGGCCTATGAGAGTGGCTTCCACAGCTACAGCACCTTCAGCACCGCCTTCAAGCAGCGCATGCACAAGAGCGTCACCGCCTGGATACGCGAAGAGGTATTTAGTCCGTCCCCACGGACTGCCAGTCCGAACGGCTCGGACTGAATGTCCGAAGCCTACGGACTAATTGTTACTATTAATACCCAAGGTTATATTTTGGGAATAAAGGCAAAAAAGATAGTTTTTTAGTCTTTTTTTCTGATAAATTGACCAATATATAAGAAATTATCATTACCTTTGCAAACTAGAACAATTCAAACTACTAAAATAATAATGAAATTGAAGAAAAGGACTACATGCTGGCTCATGGCTATACTTATGAGCATGGCAGCAACGGCACAGACAGAGAAAATGATTGCTTTCCCTGGTGCTGAGGGATTCGGACGCTACACGACAGGTGGACGCGGCGGCAAGGTGTACCACGTGACGACACTGGAAGACGACGGCAAGACGTCAACAAAAGGAACACTGAGATGGGCAAATGCCCAAAGTGGTCCGCGAACCATCGTGTTCGACGTCAGCGGTACGATACAACTGAAATCGGCACTGAAAATCAATGCTAATACCACCATAGCAGGACAGACGGCGCCTGGTGACGGCATCTGCATTGCAGGCTATCAGGTGACATTGGGAAAGAATAACATCATCCGCTATATCCGCTTTCGTCCTGGTGACGAGAACGGTGGAGAACCGGACGGCTTGGGGGCTATGGACTCAGAGAACATCATCGTAGACCACTGCTCTGTCAGCTGGAGCGTGGACGAATGCCTGTCGGTATATGGCTCGAAGAACATCACGGTGCAATGGTGCATTGCTGCACAGAGCCTGTGTAATTCAACTCACGTCAAGAAAGCCCATGGCTATGGTGGCAACTGGGGCGGCAGTGGTGCTTCGTACCACCACAATCTGATAGCCCACCACGTATCTCGCACGCCGCGTCTTGGCCCGCGCCCTGGAACCCAAATGGACGAACGCATGGATATGCGCAACAACGTCATCTATAACTGGATTGACAATGGTGTATATGGTGGCGAGGGCATGAACGTCAACATCGTCAACAACTACTACAAGCCTGGGCCTGGCACCAAAAGCGGCACCAAGGGCATGCGTATTGCCAGCATCAATATCCGTACCAGCGAATATACTAAGCACGACACGTCGTCGCCCAATGAATGGGACAAGATGTGGCATGTATGGGGTGACTACTACGTGGACGGTAATGTCAATGCGACATACCCGGAGGTGACGCGCGACAACTGGACATACGGTGTCTATAACCAAATAGATGCCTCGGGAAATGACGGCACCTACACAACCGTCACCAAGGACACCATCCGTGCCACTCAGCCCATCCCATACGAGACAGTCACCACACATACAGCAGAGAAAGCCTACGAACAGGTATTAGCGTACGTAGGTGCCTCGCTGCATCGCGACGCACTCGACGCCATCATCATTGACGATGTCAGAAACGGAAGGGCTAAATTCACCGCTAATGGCAACTCGAAAGGTATTATCGATCATCCCAGCGACGTCATGGGTGACGGCTGGGAGAAGTGGCCTCCCCTGGCCCAGACTGAAGCCAAGAGCGATACGGACGGTGACGGCATGCCTGACGAATGGGAAACCGCCAATGGGCTGAATCCCAACGACAAAAACGATGGTAATGCCATTGGCGAAAGTGGTTATACCAATCTCGAAGTCTACTTGAACGCGATAGTCGCTGACATCACGGCTGCCCAAAACGAGGGGGGCGAGACGTGGAGCGGACAGCAGACGACAGGCATTATGTGCCTCACCCCCAACCCCTTTCCAAAGGGCGATGGGAATGAATACTACAACCTGCAAGGTCAGCACGTAACTCAGCCTACTAAAGGGCTTTATATCCATCACAGGAAGATCATATTCATTAAATAAACTCATTCAATAACAATGAAGAAACTATTCTTAACTACACTCATTGCATTAACGACATCTGCATTGATGGCCCAGATGTTACCGTACCAAAACCCGGATCTGACAGCGGAACAGCGTGCTGATGACTTACTCGGCCGACTGACGCTGGAGGAGAAAGCCAAGTTGATGATGGACGTGTCGCCAGCTATTCCGCGATTAGGCATCCCCGCATTCCAATGGTGGAACGAGGCCCTGCACGGTATCGGACGTAACGGTTTCGTCACCGTGTTCCCCATCACGACAATGATGGCAGCCTCGTGGGACGATGAACTGGTATATAAGGTATTCTCGGCTGTCAGCGACGAGGCACGTGCCAAGAACCAGCAGGCCAAGAAATCGGGGCGCGTGCAGCGCTATCAGGGCTTGTCGTTCTGGACACCGAACATCAACATCTTCCGTGACCCACGCTGGGGACGCGGACAGGAGACGTACGGCGAGGACCCGTACCTGACGGAGCGTATGGGACTGGCTGTGGTAAACGGCTTGCAGGGACAATCCATAAATGGTAAATCGGAAAATGGTAAATACAAAAAACTCCTGGCCTGCGCCAAGCACTTTGCTGTACATAGCGGACCGGAATGGAACCGCCATACGTTCGACATACAGCAACTGCCTGAACGCGACCTGTGGGAAACCTATCTGCCTGCCTTCAAGGCACTGGTACAGAAAGGTAACGTGGCCGAGGTGATGTGTGCCTACCAGCGCATAGACGGCGACCCCTGCTGTGGTAATGCCCGCTACGAGCAGCATATACTGCGCGACGAATGGGGCTTCAAGGGACTTATAACCAGCGACTGCGGTGCCATACGCGACTTCCTGCCCCGTTGGCACAACGTGTCGAAAGACAGTGAGGCTGCATCAGCCAAGGCCGTACTGAGCGGTACCGATTTGGAATGCGGTTCGGAATACAGGAACCTGCCTGCTGCCGTCAAACGTGGCGACATCAGTGAGGAGCAAATCAACATCAGCCTGAAACGCCTGTTGACTGCCCGCTTTGAACTGGGTGACTTCGATAAGGACGAATTGGTGGAATGGACGAAGATACCTTCATCGGTCATTGCCTCAAAGGAACACAAGCAGTTGGCCTTGGATATTGCACGTGAGGGTGTGGTACTCCTGAAGAATAACGGGAGCCTCCCCCTATCCCCCTCCAAAGGGAAAGGGAACATCGTGGTAATGGGACCGAATGCCAACGACAGCATTATGCAGTGGGGCAACTACAGCGGTTTTGCCACACAAACCATTACAGCCCTGAGAGGACTGCGCCAACAGTTGGGCGACGTGCCCTATATCCCAGGCTGTGCACTGACCCGCGGTGAAGTGTTAGACAGCCGTTTCGACAAGATGCGGGCACCCGAAGGCGGCAAAGGCATCAGAGCCTATTATTGGAACAATACGGAAATGAAGGGGGACCCCGTGACAAGTGTTGTCATTACCGAGCCCATCAATCTGAGCAATGGTGGCAATACCGTGTTTGCACCTGGCGTCAACCTCGAGAACTTCTCAGGTCGCTACGTAGGTACACTGATACCGACAGAGGACGAAACGCTGACGCTCAAGGTTGGTGCCGACGACAAGGTGCGCGTCATCATAAATGGCGACACACTGGTAGATATCTGGAAAGTACGTCAGCGTATTCAGGAAGCACAGCCCACACTGAACGTGAAGAAGGGCGAGAGCTATCGCATCCAGATAGACTATGTGCAGGAGGGAGGTATGGCAGCCATGCAATTTGATGTCTGCAAGAAACACGTACCGACTCGGGAGCAACTGCTGGCACGCATTGGCAATGCAGAGACCGTCATCTTCGTAGGTGGTATCTCGCCACGTGTGGAAGGCGAAGAGATGAGAGTCAGCGAGCCAGGATTCAGAGGTGGCGACCGTACTGACATTGAACTGCCACAGGTGCAGCGCGACCTATTGAAAATGCTGCACGAGGCTGGTAAGAAGGTGGTGTTCGTCAACTGTTCAGGCGGTGCGATGGCTATGGTGCCTGAACTGGAGACCTGCGACGCCATCATCCAAGGCTGGTATAGCGGCGAGCGTGGTGGTCAGGCCATTGCAGAAGTCATTACAGGCAAGGTAAACCCCAGTGGAAAGTTGCCCATGACATTCTACAAAAGCGTAAACGACCTGCCCGACTTCCTTGACTACACGATGAAAAACCGTACCTACCGCTACTTCCAGGGCGAGGCTTTGTTCCCCTTCGGTTACGGACTGAGCTATACGACGTTTGACATCAGCAAACCCGTATATATGAAGAATAAGGTGCAATTTACCATCAAGAACACAGGTAACGTGGACGGCACGGAGGTGGTGCAGGTATATGTGCGTAATACTGCAGACAAAGAAGGTCCGCTGAAGACGCTGCGTGCCTACCAGCGCGTAACGCTGAAAGCTGGCGAGGCAAGAATGATGTCTATCGACTTCCCTCGCGAACGCTTTGAAGGTTGGGATGCCAAGACCAACACCATGCGTGTGGTGCCAGGCAAATATGAAATCATGTTGGGTTCGTCGAGTGCTGACAAGGACTTAAAACGAATCACTGTCAACATCAAATAGGAACTCGTCGAGGGCGCGGCGCTCCTTCTTGGTGGGGCGTCCCGTACCTCGCTGACGGTCCACAAAACCGCTGATGCGATTCATTTCCAGCAACTCGTACTGATCGGGGGGCGTAACATTCTCGTAAATCTCGGGCAACAATTTGGCCCCTACCCTCTGCTCAATCGTCTTCAGAATTTTAAACGAATAGGTAACGGGTGGTTTGCGGACGCTGACCACCTCGCCTTCCTTTACCATACGTGAGGGCTTGACGTTGACACCCTGTATAGTGACACGACCATTCTTAATCGCGTCAACCGCTATCGAGCGCGTCTTGAAGATACGCGCTGCCCATAGCCATTTATCGATGCGGGCTTCGTTCATTTGCCTTTACCCAATTTATTGTACTGATTCATCGTAACATCGATACCTGCCAAAACAAAACTCTTGATGATATCGACACCCAAGTTGATGGCGGGCTGCAATGCCTCTAATTCCTCAGAGGCAAAACGTCCGAGCACATGGTCAATCTGTGAGCCCACAGGATAATCGTTGCCGATACCCATGCGCAGACGGGCATACTGCTGACCAATGAGCTGCTGGATATGCCCCAAACCATTATGGCCACCGTTAGAGCCATTGGCCTTCAGACGGAACTGACCAACGGGAATGGCCACATCGTCGCTGATAACCAGCAGACGACTCTGGTCAATATTCTCCTTGTTCAGCCAATAGCGCACAGCATTACCACTCAGGTTCATATACGTGGTAGGCTTGAGCAAGAATACCTTCCTACCCTTCAATAAGGTCTCAGCCACGAAACCGTAGCGCTTATCCTCAAAAACGATATTGGACGCCTTAGCAAAAGCGTCCAACACCATAAATCCTGTATTGTGGCGGGTCTCGGCGTACTCGTCGCCAGGATTGCCCAAACCAACAATTAAGTACTTGTCCATAATTACTCAGCGGCAGCCTCAGCAGCAGCAGAACGTGATGCACGAGTAGCCTTAACAGAGCAAACGATAACCTCCTTAGAAGTAGCAATCTCAAGACCCTCGAAGCTCAGTGAGCCAACCTTGATGGCCTTACCCAGCTGCAGATCAGTAACATCGATGTCAAGCTTCTCAGGAATCTGCTTGTAGGGAGCAGTTACGTTGATGAGACGGATAGACTGACTCAGACGACCACCATCACGAACACCCTGAGCGTGACCAGTGAGGTTCACGGGGATACCAACAGTGATAGCCTTGGTCTCGTTGATCTCGAAGAAGTCAGCGTGCAGCAGAGCATCGGTTGTGGGGTGGAACTGCAGCTCCTTGATGATAGCCTTGTGCTCCTTACCTTCGATGTTCAGGTTCACTACATATACGTGTGGAGTGTAGACAGCCTTGCGGAGCTCAGCCATAGAAGCTGAGAAAGCAAATGCCTCGGGCAGACCGTTCTCACCCTTCTTCTCACCATACAGATTACAGGGTACCATACCCTCCTTACGAAGCAGCTTAGAGGCCTTCTTGCCTGTGTCGGTGCGCTTCTGACCGTTTACGTTAATCTCTTTCATAATTAATAAATGTGTTACTCTAAAATTAAGTGTTTTTGCTTAATCCACCATCACACGATGCGAAAAGCGGCTGCAAAGGTACAAAAAAAAGTGAAAAGAGAAAAGTGAAAAGTGAAAAAAATGCATCTGCACCCACAATTTTATCTTTTTTTTTGGTTTTTTGCGTATAAATACTTACCTTTGCAGCTGATAAGAGTATCAAAAAGAGCTATTTAGATTAGAAAAAGAATTATGATCAACAGAGAACTCATTAGGATCAAAACAGTACAGTTAACCTATGCGTACTATCAGAACGGCAGTAAGAACATTGACACGGCTGAAAAGGAACTTTTGTTCAGTCTTTCAAAAGCCTACGATCTCTACAATTACCTGTTAGCACTTATTGTGGGCATTACCCACGAGTCGCGCCGTCATTTGGAGGTGGCTCAGGCACGTGCCCAGCGTGAAGGAACAGAGATGCCTTCACAGAAGTTTGCCTACAACCGCTTTGCATTGCAGTTGGAGGGAAACCACATGCTAAACGAATTTTTGGAAAGTCAGAAGAAGAACTGGGATCAGGAGCAGCCTGAATTCCTGAAGAAAATCTATACCCAGATTACAGAAAGCCAAATTTACAAAGACTATATGACCAGCAGTGACGACAGCTATGATGCCGACCGCGAGTTATGGCGCAAGCTGTATCGCACCCTCATCCAGAACAATGCCGACCTGGATGCCCTGCTTGAAGAGCAGAGCCTCTACTGGAACGATGACAAGGATGTGGTGGACACCTTTGTGATAAAGACCATCAAGCGCTTTGAGGAGAAAAATCAGAGCCACCAGGAACTGTTGCCCGAATACGACTCGGAAGAGGACAAGGAATATGCCCGCAAACTGTTCCGTGCCACCATCATGAACGCTGACCAGTATCAGCGTTACATGAGTGAGGCTTCACGCAACTGGGACTTCGACCGTCTGGCCTATATGGACATCATCATCATGCAAATTGCCATTGCCGAGATGATGACATTCCCATCGATTCCCATCAATGTAACCATCAACGAGTATGTGGAGATGGCCAAGCTCTACTCTACCCCACGCAGTGCAGGCTACATCAACGGAATGCTTGATGCCATTGCCCACCATCTGGTAAGGAGCGGACAGTTGCTGAAACACATCGAGAAGAAGAATAACGTTAAAGATTAAACGTTAAAGATTAAACATAAAAATAAGATTTAATTTAAAGTATGACACAGTTTTTTTTAGCCGCACAGGCCGGTCAAGGCGGTGGCGGCATGACCAGTTTCCTGATTATGATGGTAGCCATTTTTGCCATCATGTATTTCTTTATGATTAAACCCCAGCAGAAGCGTCAGAAGGAGATTCAGAATTTCCAGAACTCGCTGCAGGAAGGCACACAGGTTGTCACAGGTGGTGGCATCTATGGCACCGTGAAAAAGATTGACCTAGCTACAGGTATCGTCGAGGTCAAGATTGCCGACGGTGTCGTCATCAAGGTTGACAAGGGCTACGTCTATAAAGATACTGCCAGTACGCCTGTTCAGAAGTAAGAAGTAAGAAGTTTGAGGTAAGACACTTTGAGTTTCAAGAGCCTATATAAGACCATCAGGGACTTCTTGTTCAGTAATGTGAACAAGCAGTTCCTGACATTTTTGTTCTTTTTGCTGCTCTCGGGCATCTTTTGGCTCACGATAACGCTAAACGAGACCTACGAACGCGAAGTAAAAGTGCCTATAGAGGTGGTGGGTATTCCCAAGAACGTAGTGCTAACCTCACCAGCTGTCGATACCGTGCGGGCTACGCTTCGCGATAAGGGTTGGATGATTGTGGCTTACCTGTACGGCCATCGCCTGCCTACGATTAACCTGAATTACAAAAACTACGACCGAGGTAACGGTGGTGGCATTGTATCGGCCTCTGACATCAAACGTCTGCTGGAGCAGCAATTGGAGATTTCGACCACAGTCACTGCCGTCAAACCAGACCGTCTGGAGTTTTTCTATAACAATGGGGAACGTAAGCGTGTACCTATCCGTTGGACGGGACGCGTCATCCCCGAACAGCTCTACTTCATCTCGCAGGTCAACTACATGCCTGACAGCGTGGACGTATATGCTTCGCCTGATAAGTTAGACAGCATCCGTGCCGTATATACCGAACCGCTTAACTATGCCGGATTCAGAGATACGCTGGCTGTCAGTTGCCGACTCAGTCATGCCCACGATGTCAAAGTCGTGCCAGAACGCATACACATTGAGTTCTTCACGGACGTATTGACAGAGGAACACATTGACGGTGTACCCATCCAATGTCTGAATCTGCCCGAGGGCAAAGTATTGCGTACATTCCCTGCCAAAGTGAAGGTACACTTCGTGGCTGGTGCCAGTCAGATTAAATATCTGCGTCCTGAAGACTTCATTATTGTTGCCGACTATCGCGAAATAGTCCAGAATCCCTCCGAGAAATGTAATCTCTACCTGCAAAGCGTACCACATGGCATCAGCCGTGCCACGTTAGATACCAAACAGGTGGACTATCTCATAGAAGAAGACTAAGCGGACGGCGTCCTAGTGAAAAGTGAAAAGTGAAGAGTGAAGAGTGACAAATGAAGGTAGGTATTACTGGGGGTATAGGTTCAGGCAAGAGCTATGTGTGCAAGCGACTGCAACAGCATGGCATTATGGTTTATGACTGCGATGCAGCAGCCAAGCGTCTCATTCGCACATCCCCAGACCTCCAGCAACAGATTATCGGTCTGGTAGGTTCGCTCGACAAAGCAGCCATGAGCCGATTCCTGTTAGCCAGCGATGCCAACCAGCAGGCCATGAACGCCATTATCCATCCCGCCGTGTTCCATGACTTCGAAACCAGCGGTATGCAATGGATGGAGAGCGCCATCCTGTTTGAGTCAGGTGCACGCCAACTGGTGGACAAGGCTGTAGTAGTCACGGCTCCTTTGGAAGTCCGCATCCAGCGCGTCATGCAGCGCGATGGCATTACCCGCGAAAAAGCCATGCAATGGATTTCGTGTCAGTGGTCGCAGGACGAAGTCAAGGCACATGCCGACTACGAAATCGTCAATGACGGGCAGGCAGATATAGACCGTCAAATCGAAGAATTATTAAAAAAACTCGAAATAACGAAATATTAAAAAGGAAAAACAATGAAACAAACCATTTTAGCTATCTCGGGCAAACCGGGACTTTACAAATTAGTATCACGTGCCAAGAACAGCCTCATTGTCGAGGCACTGGACGACACCCACAAGCGTATCCCCGCTTTTGGCACCGACCGTATCACCTCACTGGCCGACATCGCCATGTTTACCGAAACTGAGGATATTCCTCTGATGAAAGTACTGGCCTCTATGCGCGATTTGGAAGGTGGCAAGAAATCGAGCGTCGACTTCCGCAAGGCTTCTCCTAAGGAGTTACACGACTACTTTACTAAAGTGCTGCCCGACTGGGATCAGGAGCGCGTACAAAACAGCCATATCAAGAAGCTTATCCAGTGGTACGACATCCTCGTTGCTGCCGGCATTACTGACTTCGAGGAGGAGATGGCTCCCACTGAGGGCGACAACATAGACGACCGCAAGGAAGACAAATAAAACAAAAACAATTGTTATCAATAAAGTAAAAGGGTGCTCATTGATTTGAGCACCCTTTCTTTGGATGATTATCCGATTATGATCTAGTTTAGATTATGATCATTTTATGATTCTTACATCATAGGACGGCCACCACCGAAGCCACCGCCGCCGAAGCCACCGCCGAAGCCACCGCCGCCACGGCCACCACGGCCACCACGACCACCACCGGGCATACCACCAGGACCCATGCCTTGGCCACGACCACCACGACCACCGAAGAAGCCATTCTGACCACCTCCGAAGATGTTCGTACGGAAGATGACATGAAGCATTGCGTAGTTGGTAATAGCGTTGTACTCCGTATCGCTACGCTGCATAGCACTGAGCATGCTGCTAACAGTAGACTGCTGGTGCAGGATGTCGTAGAACTGGAGAGAAACGGTAAGGGCATTGCCACGCAGGAACGACTGCGACAGCTGTGCATTCCATATCAACTCGTTGGTATTCATTGATGCATCGGCATAACCACGACGGCTCTGCATACCCATATTCGTTGACAGGGCTGTTCCCCACGGACACGTGATACCGAGCATACCGCCATAGGTAAACTGCCAAGTGTCGAGATTATTGTTAGTCTGCAACTCGCTACGGTTTCTCTGATAGTTCAACGAACCATTCAGTTCAACCTCCAACCAGTCGTTACGATAGCTAAGTGCCAAGCGCTCACCAACACCCATGGCTGTGGTAACACTCTTCTGAGATTCCAAATCGCCAGCAACCTGAACGTAACCTACATTATGATTATAGCTGAGGTTCGTCGTTGTATTCAGGTTGAAATAAGCAGCTGAGTCAAGAGCTGAACTAAACATCAAGAAAAGGCTGCTGTTCCAGTTACCATTGATATTCTCAGGCTTTGTCTCAGTCTGGCCTGTTGTAGGATCAATCAAGGTAGTCTTGCTGCTAACCGAGTTGTCGGTCATCGAGAAGTTCAGGAAGGCACCGATGGACTGCTGATGCTTCTGGAAATAGTCGTTATAGTTCAAACGGAAGTTCTGTGTGAACGAAGGCTTCAGACCCGGGTTACCTCTGCGGATGGCCAATGGGTTGCTGTCGTCGTAGATATCCAACAGGTCGCTGATAGACGGCTGACGGGTGTTGGCACGATAGTTGAAACGCAACTGGCTGGTCTGAGACTTTCTCCAACGGAAGTCAAGTGTTGGCGAAAAGTTCGTCACAGTACGGGTTGTATCAGCTCTCAGACGCACGGTCTGTCCCTGAACCTTCTGCGTGTAGTCCTGAATATAGTGTGACTTCTGAGGAACAACCTGGAAACCGATATTGAACTGATAAGAGTTACGGATAAGACGCAGCGTCACATCTGCCGTATGCGTATAGTTCTTATATTCTGAGAAACGGCTCTGTGTATCGTCCTTCTCAAGTGTAGCACGATCCAGATAGCTGTCCCAGCCACGATACGAAGGAGACAAATCGCTGAAATCAGCACCTAACATATTAAAGGTCTCGCGGTCGCTCTTCTGATAGCTGTAACCGTAAGTATAGCTGAACTGCAGGTAGGTACGACGCCAGATTGGCTCGCTATAGCTCAAACGCGCACTATAGCTGTAGTTCGTAGAAGGCGTGATGTTCCAACGGTTGGTCTGATAACTGGAGTCAGAAGCTATCAAATCTACAATATTGTTCGAGAGTGACTTGCTGTCGCCCTTACTATAGTTACCGTTGAATACCAAGGTAAGGTTACGGCCTGAATTGTTCAGTTTTCTGTTGATCTGCAACATACCGCCTACATTCTTTGTATCGCTGTAGCTGATGCTGTTCTGTCTCTGATAGTTCTTGATCAGACTCGGACTAAGCTGTTTTATCAAATCAATCTGAGCCAGTGGGTCAGTAACAAGACCTATTGAAGGAAGATTAATCTCATAAGGATTGTCAGAGAATGAGGCGCTCAAATTTCCTGTAGTTCCATCATTGCTGTTATAGCGGAAATTCGGACGGAACATGATGTTCGTCATGGAGTCAGGTGTCCATTCCATACGCATCTGGGCATCCCAACCATTCGAACGAGAATAATTCTGGTTCTTGCTATTACCAAACTGCGAGACTGTGGAGCTGAAGAATGTCTCGGAGTTGCCCTTTGAGAAAGCATCACCATCGTTATGGTTCCAGCGAACACTACCATCGAGGGTCAGTTTACCAGTCTTCTCGTAGTTCATGTTCACACCGACCATCTTCGTAGCAGTCAGACCCTGACGACCCATGCCGAAACGGCCACCACCGCCGCCAAAGCCCATGTCGTTAACGTTATTTGCACTGGCCATCATCATCATAGTCATATCCTGCTTCATCAGGCCATTGAACGTACGACCAGAATATCTGCTACGTGTACCGATACCAACATCATTGTTGGTCATAAAGCCTCTGTTCATACCTGGCTTAATACCGAAGTCAAGCACAGTCTGCTCTTCGCCGTCCTCAATACCACTGATACGGGCCAAATCACTCTGCTGGTCGTAGGCCTTGATACGGTCGATAATGTTCGTAGGCAGGTTCTTCATGGCCGTCTTCGTATCACCAGTCATAAACTCCTTACCATCAACGAGGATTTTCTTCACTTCCTTACCATTGATCTTGATACTACCGTCGTCGCCGACCTCAGCACCAGGAAGTCGCTTAACCAGTTCCTCGACCACCGAACCTTCTGGGGTACGGAAGGCAGCAGCGTTGTAGACGAAGGTGTCTGCCTTCAGCGTTACCTTAGCTGCATGTCCTGTAACGGTAGCACCCTTCAGCATGATAGCATCGGGCTGCAGGGAAATGGTGCCCAGCTTCACATCCTTATCGGCCTGTGCGCTGACACGCTTGGTGTAAGCCTTGAAGCCCACACACGTCACCTGTACGATATAAGTTCCTGCACTTGGAGCCTTTACACTAAAACTACCGTCAAGTTTGGTCAGCACACCTGCTGCCAAAGTACTGTCAGTCTTCAACAATTTTACCGTGGTTTGAGCGACAGGCTCCTGTGAGTCACTCTCAATCACTTTGCCCGTAACATGGAGCTGGGCCATACTTGTCAACGCAGTCAAAACTGCCACAATGAGTAATAAAATACGTCTCATGAATTAAGCAATGTTTATGTATTTATGGTTTTTTGACGCTAAAAGAATAGGAAAGTTTAAAAAATAATTGTAAATTTGCACCAAAAATATGGAAAAACAAAAAATTATCATATCCAAAGACCTCTGCCAGAGCCTGACACAGGCTATTGATGAGGTCAAGCACGACCTTTTGTTTGTGCTGTGTGACGAGACTACCGAGCGTTTGTGTCTGCCTGTAATCAGTGATTTCGAGTGTATGAGAGGTGCGCAGCTTATTACCATCCCTGCTACCGACACCCACAAAACGCTGGAATCGCTGAGTCATGTGTGGAGCGAACTGCAACGCATGGGCGCCACCCGCCACTCGTTGATGGTAAACCTGGGCGGTGGCATGGTAACGGACTTGGGCGGTTTTGCAGCCTCTACCTTCAAGCGCGGCATACCTTATATAAATATACCCACTACCCTGCTCTCGATGGTCGATGCATCGGTAGGTGGCAAGACGGGCATCAACTTTGGTGGACTAAAGAACGAGATTGGCGTCTTCAACAATGCCCGTTCGGTCATTCTTGACACCACCTTTCTACGCACCATGGATCATGAGAACATCTGCTCGGGCTATGCTGAGATGCTGAAACACGGCCTCATCAACAACGAGAAGATGTGGGCAGAACTCTTAAATTTCAGCTTAGAGTTGAGTGTTGAGAATTTAGAGGCACTTGGCACGATGGTTGCCGAGAGTGTTGCCGTGAAGCAGCGTATCGTCACTGAAGACCCAACTGAGCAAGGCATCCGCAAAGCTCTCAATCTGGGCCATACCGCAGGACACGCTTTTGAGTCGCTGGCCTTAGAGCGCAAACCTGTGCTTCACGGCTATGCGGTGGCCTGGGGAATGATTGTCGAACTATATCTCTGTTGCGTCAAAACCAACTTCCCACAAGATAAGATGCGTCAGACAGTAGCTTTCATTAAGGAAAACTATGGACGCATGGCCATCACTTGCGACGACTATCCCCACTTGATAGAACTGATGCACCACGACAAGAAGAATCAGGGCAACAGCATCAATTTCACGCTATTAGGCGGCATTGGCGACATCCGTATCAACCAAACCGCTACGGAAGAAGAAATCAAGGATGCCCTCGACTTCTACAGAGAATGTTGAAGCAAGAAGCAATAACGATAAACTATAACTTTAAACTCTAAACTAATATGCTACAAATCCGCTGTAAAAACAACAATGTGACCAAGAGTTTTCCGGAAGGCTGCTCATTGTTGGACGTCTATCAGGAGTTTCAAGACGACATCAAACTGCCCTACCCTGTAGTATCGGCCAAGGTCAACAATGCCTCACAAGGTTTGAAGTTCCGACTGTATCAGAATCGCGACGTCGAATTTCTGGATGCCCGCGAGGGTTCAGGTCATCGCGTCTATGTACGTTCGCTCAGTTTCGTACTCTATAAAGCCACTCAGGATGTCTTCCCTGGTTCGAAACTCTTCATCGAGCACTCGTTGTGTCGCGGCTATTACTGTAACTTCAAGAAAAAGGGAATGGTGAGCACCAATTCCCATGCCGAGCCACTGACCGACGAGGATGTAGCACTTATCAGTCAACGCATGCAGGAGATTATCAATCTCGACATGCCGTTCCGTCGCACGGAAGCTACCAACGAAGAGGCTATCCGTGTGTTTGCTGAACGCGGTTTCTCTGATAAAGTCAAACTCTTAGAGACCAGCGGACAAATCTATAGCGACTACTATACGCTGGGCGACACCGTCGACTACTATTATGGTCCACTCGTACCATCGGCAGGCTATCTGAAGGTATGGGGACTGGAACGTTACGAGCAGGGATTACTGCTGCGTGTGCCCGACTGGAACAACCCCAATCAACTGGCAGAAAAGGTTGACCAGCCCAAGACGTTCGAGATGTTTGCCGAAAAAACCAAATGGGACATCATTATGCGTCTGTCGAATGCTGGTGACGTGAACAAAGCCATTATGCGCGGCCACGCTTCTGAGCTGATTCAGGTCAGCGAGGCTCTGCAGGAAAAGAAGATTGTGCAGATTGCCGAGGATATTGAAAGCCGTTTCCATCGCGAGCAGGACCCTGTACGCATCGTGCTCATCACAGGTCCCTCATCGTCAGGCAAGACCACGTTCTGTAAACGTCTGTCCGTACAGTTGTTGGCTTGTGGCCTGCGTCCCGTCTCGTTCTCAACCGACGACTACTTTGTGAATCGTGTGGACACGCCCAAGTTACCCAATGGCGACTATGACTTCGACAATATAGAAGCCGTAGAATATTCGTTATTGGAAGACCACCTGCTACGACTGATGCAGGGCGAGCGCGTGGAAATTCCTGAGTATAACTTCGTAACTGGCAAGCGCGAATGGAATGGCAAGAAGTTAAAGCTGGGCAGTGACACCGTACTGATTATCGAAGGTATTCATGCCTTAAATCCGCTGCTGACAAAAAAGCTTCCTGACACACTGAAATACAAGATCTATATATCTGCACTGACCAGTATCTCCCTCGACGACCACAACTGGATTCCCGTTCGCGACAACCGCTTGCTGCGCCGCATTATACGCGACTACAATAAGGGAGCCTTTACCGCTCAGCAGACCATTGCCCAGTGGAAGAATGTCATGGAGGCTGAGAATCAGTGGATATTCCCTTATCAGGAGAGTGCCGACGTTATGTTCAACTCTGCCCTCAATATCGAGTTCGCCGTATTGCGCACCCATGCAGAGATTATTCTTTCCAGCGTTCCCAAGAACTGTCCTGAGTACTCTGAGGCCCATCGCCTGCTGAAATTCATACACTTTTTCTTGCCCGTCAGCGACAAAGAAATACCGCCCACGAGCATCATGCGTGAGTTCGTAGGCGGCAGTAGCTTTAAATATTAATATAAATATATTAAGGTACGCGTACTATATAAATAAAGAGTACTCCTTTACCATCCATGCCAATACTGAAGCACCCAGCACTTCGCGCTCAGAGTCCTTCAGGTTGGTTACGAGTATTTTGGTTTGTCCCTTGATGTTATGGAACACATGCTTTTCGAACGACTGTTCCGTGGGCTCCAACAACCACTTGCCAGCATGCGGGATACCACCTGTCAGGATGATAGCTTCTGGATTGGTGATAGAGGCATAGTTGGCCAGTCCTCGACCTAAGATGTCACCTGTACGGCGGAAAGTCTCGATAGCCAGTGCATCGCCCTGCTCACAGAATTCAGCAATCAGCTTTGGATTCAACTTCTCCACTTGTCTCATCTTACTTGGTTCCTGACTCTCTGCCAATAGTTCTTGGGCAGTCAGAATGATACCCTTATGGGCACAATATGCCTCCAGGCAACCGATATTGCCACAGGCACACTGGCGTCCGTTAGGTTCCACACAGGTATGGCCCACCTCGCCGGCAAAACCTTTAGTTCCCAAGTGCATCCTACCATTTGAGAAGAGACAGCTACCCAAACCATAGCCTAACGTGATGACTACAAAGTCCTTCATGCCATGAGCCGAACCAAAGGCCTGCTCTCCTAACGCCACACATTGCGGATTATTGCCCAGTGCCACAGCCAGCCCCAGACGGTCGCGCATCATGGCAGCCAGCGGAATAATGCCTTTCCATTGCAGGTTGGGGGCATTCTCAATACAGCCTGTCAGATAGTTACTACTGGGACAGCACACACCTACAGAGCGCATAGCCTCGTA
>JAEEGI010003959.1_pt1 | contig 34985 bp, 23 predicted proteins | sample 8958751 | NCBI WGS metagenome assembly JAEEGI01 (sample SAMN16246545, study PRJNA631951) | gut metagenome | biome: gut microbiome; feature: rumen; material: KS-attached | host: Bos | place: Iran: Karaj | collected 2018-10
TACTTCCTCTCCGGCTTCACGGCCAAACTCGCCGGTACCGAGCGTGGCATCACCGAGCCCACCCCGACCTTCTCCGCCTGCTTCGGCCAGGCCTTCCTGGAGCTCCATCCGACCAAGTACGCCGAGGAACTCGTGAAGAAGATGAAGAAGTCCGGTGCGAAGGCTTACCTCGTGAACACCGGTTGGAACGGCACGGGCAAGCGTATCTCCATCCGTGACACCCGCGGCATCATCGACGCCATCCTCAATGGCAACATCGACAAGGCCCCGACCAAGATGATCCCGTACTTCAACTTCGAGGTTCCTACCCAGCTCGAAGGTGTGGACACCGGCATCCTGGATCCTCGCGACACCTACGAGAATCCCGCCGTGTGGGAGGAGAAGGCGAAAGACCTCGCCGGCCGTTTCATCAAGAACTTCCACAAGTACGAATCCAACCGCGCTGGCAAGGCCCTCGTCAAGGCCGGTCCGAAGCTCTAGGACGTATTCTCCATGCTAAAAAACCGACCCATACCGGGCCGGTTTTTTTTACATTTGTTTTTTTGACATCAGACAGGGGGATGGGCCGACTTTTTTTCGGAGGCCCATCCCCCTGTCTGATGTCCCTATGGACACGAACCGTTATTCTTCGAAGAACCGCATCGAGGAGAGCATGTCGAAGATCATGTCCACATATTCCCGGGAGGTCTGGTCCCAGCGGAAGCCCAGGCGGTGGAGAACCTGCATGGAGAATTGGTTGGACGCCTCATTCTCAACGAATTGTGTCTGCCCTTCCGCCTGCGTATAGGCAATGATGCTGGACAGGATCCGGGAAATCCCGGGATCTTCCTTGGCGGTATCCATCCGCTTTGCGAATTCCGCGTCTTCCACGTATTCCAGCGGGGATCCGTCGTCCTTGTGCAAGCGGGACAGGATGTCGTCCATCGGCAGCATGTGGTCGTTCTGGACGTGGAATACCACGTTTTTCCTGGGCGTGCCGGCAAGGAGTACGACGGCGCGGGCGGTTTCGTCGATGGGGGAGAACTCCATGCGGGCCTCCAGCATCGGATAGGGGGCGGCGCCCAGCAGGCGGAAAGCCTTGAGCCGTCCCATCGAGGCGTTGGAATTGAAGTTGATCTGGAACTCGCCGTCCTCTGCGCGCGGGGAGAGATTGCCCACGCGGATGATCTTGGCGTTCAGTTTTCCCTTGGCGACCTTTTCCAGGATGAGACGTTCCGCCAGGAACTTGGAAACGACATACTGGTTGTCCGTATTCTGTCCGAAGAACAGCGTCCGCTCGTCCATCACCTGGGGCACGCTTCCCTCGGTCATGCCGCCTACGCTGACCGTAGATACCTGGACCAGCCGGGCACCGCAGGCCAAGCAGAAACCGACCAGGTTCTGGACGCCGCGGTAATTGACCTGCATGATATCGTCTCCTTGGGAGAAATGCTTGACGTTCGCGGCGCAGTTCACGACCAGGTCGATGGGGGTTCCGGACGTGATGATCGAATCGAAGATGCCTTCTTGCGTAATGTCTCCCTGGATGAGCCGGATCCGCTTGCCGATGAGCGGGCGGTAATTCTTCTCAAAATAGTACACCAGCATCTCGGAGAGACGGCGCTCCGCCGTGATGGAGCCCTTTCCCCGGAGCAGGCACCATATCACGGTATCCTTCCCGGTCTGCTCGATGAGTTCCCGAAGCACGTGGATCCCCAGGAATCCGGTCGCGCCGGTCAGGAGGATATTCTTTCCGAGAGACTGCGGCTTGCCAGCCAGGAATGTTTCCAGGGTGTTGTCGGAAAGGACTTTGTCGATGGCTGAATAGTCGTAGCCGTAAACGTCGTCTTTGTCTTCCGTCTTCTCCGTACCCCCTCCTAGGAAAGCGGCCAGCGCCCGGGCGGTAGGATGGTTGAACACATCGCCGTAGGAGAACTTGAGTCCGCGTTTTTCGGCACTTACCAGCACGCTGGTGACCATCAGGGATGAACCTCCCAGGTCGAAGAAACTGTCTGTGGCGCTTACCTGGTCCATCCCCAGGATTTCCCCGAAGATCTCGCAGAGCGCTTTTTCGGTAGGGCCTTCCGGCTCCACGTAGGTCCCGTTGGAACTCATGACCGGGGCCGGCAGGGCCTTGCGGTCCACTTTCTGGTTCACGTTGAGCGGAATCTTGTCCAGCTTCGCGAAAGCGGCCGGCACCATGTACGGCGGCTTGCGCTGCAGGATGAATTCGGACAGGGCCTTGGTATCCAGTTCGCCTTCGCAGACGACGTAGGCCGCGATGAACTTGCCGCCGGCCGGATTGTCGAACGCCTGGACCGTCACGTCCGTCACGCCCGGGAACTCCCGGATCACGGCTTCGACTTCCTTGGTCTCCACCCGGAAACCGCGGATCTTGACCTGTCCGTCATTCCGGCCCACGAACTCGATGTTGCCGTCCATCCGGTACCGGACGATGTCGCCGGTCCGGTAAGCGCGGTCGTACGGGAATTCCGACCCGAACGGATTGGCAATGAAGGTTTCCGCCGTCTTTTCCGGCCGGTTCAGGTAACCGCGGCTCACCTGCGGACCGGAAATCCACAGCTCGCCCACGGCACCGGCGGGCAGTCTCCGCCCGCTGCCCGGATCGGTCACATACAGGCGCAGGTTGTCCAGCGGATGGCCGATGGGGATGTTGGATTCCTTCTTCTCCACGTCGAAGATGGTGGAGAAGATGGTGCACTCCGTCGGACCATAGCCGTTGTGGAAGGCATAGGAAGGCGGGTCGATGGAAACGAGTTTCTCGCCGCCCGCCGACAGATGCTTGAGCGAAGGATTGGCGGGATAGTTCTTCGCGAACATCACGGCCACCTGCGTGGTCATGAAGCTGTGAGTCACACCGTTATCCGTGATGAAACGGTCCAGGTCGGACATGTCGTGGCGGGTTTCTTCCGGAATGATGCACACGCAGGCACCGGTCGTGAGGGCCGGGTACATGTCCATCATGCAGGCGTCGAATCCGTAGCTGGCATAGGCGGCCACGCAGCTGTCCGGTTTCAGGTCGTAATAGTTCCGGTACCAGGCACAGAAATTCACCAGGTTGCGATGCTCCAGCATGCAGCCTTTGGGAACGCCGGTGGATCCGGAAGTGTACAGCAGGATGAACAGGCTCTCGGGGAGAGGACCTTCGGGAAGCGTTCCCTTCGGAAGCTTGCCGATGTCGGACGTATCCAGGACGGGGCCCTTGTATTCGGTGATGAGGGGACGGTACTCCGCATCGGCGATCAGCAGTTTCGCGGAGGCGTCGCCGATCATGAAGTTCAGGCGCTCCTGCGGATAGGACGGGTCCAGCGGTTGATAGGCACAACCCGCCTTCAGGGCACCCAGCGAGGCGACGGCCATCAGTTCGCTGCGGCCGATGAGGACGGAAACGACGTCTTCGCGGCCTAACCCGAGAGAGGCGATATGGGCGGCGAGACGGTCGGTCACCGCATCCAGCTCCTCATAGGTGAGGACCTTGTCCTTGAAGCGGACGGAAGGGGCCTTCGGCGTGGCCGCCGCCTGGCTGCGGAACAGCGAGACGATGGTCTGCTTCCCGTCCACAGGCAGGGTCCACTTGTTGAATCCGTCAAGCAGGGTGTCCTGCTTCTTGTCGGTAAGGGCGAGGGCCGATGTGGGACCGTCTGCCAGCATCTGGCGGATGAAGTTCATCATCGTATCGGCGAAACTCTGCATCAGTTCGGGGCTGTAGAGGGATTCGTCGTACTGGAACAGCAGATACTCAGGGCCTTCGACCCCATGGACAAAGATGCTTACCGGGAACATCGGCGTGTCGCTGGCCAGGTCTTCGCTGGCGAGCGGGCTGCCGTCGATTCTATATTCTTCCAGCAGGCCTACCTGGTAGGCGAGCATCACCTGGGGCTGGAAACTGAAGTCGGAAGAGACCCGGGCGAAAGGATAGTACTCGTGCGAGCGTGCTTCGGAGAAGTTCTTGTCAGTGGTGCGGAGGAATTCGGCGACGTCGCCCTCCTCCGTATTTCCGGCCAGGGCCAGGGTGTTGACGAACATACCCACGGAATCCGAGGTACGGAGGTCCGACCGTCCGTTGCTGACCGTGCACATGTAGACTTTCTTGCTTCCGCAGAAGGTCCCAAGCGCCAAATAGGCCGCTCCCAGGCAGTAGCTGGCCGGGGAGATGCCCAGGTCCAGGCAGCGCTTGGTGACATCCGTATCCAGCGGCTGCTTCAGGGACGCCACTTTCCCGACACCTTCGCCTTTCTCCCGGTCGGGCAGGATGGCGCTGGCGTTTTCGCACCCGGCCATCTGTTCACGGAAGAAGGCTTCGGCCTCCGCAAATTCGGGACTCTCCTCAGAGGCCTTCTGGTCTACGGCGTAATCAAAGTAGGAATAGGATTCCGGTGCCGGATCAGTCCCTTCCATCGCAGCGCAGAATTCAGACATGAAGACATCGAGTGAACGGCCGTCGAACACCAGGTGGTGGAAGTCGGTCAGGAGGAAGAGTCCCTTCCCGGTCCGGACAAGGGCGGCGCGGAACAGGGGCCCATCCGAAAGGTTGAACGGCTGCAGGAAATCGGCCTTGAAGGCGACGAAATCCTTGTCCGTCAGGGTTTTGATGTCGACTTCGGGCTCTTCTCCGGAAGGTACCAGTTTCACTTCGCCACCTTCCATCTCGAAATGCGACAGCAGCACCGGATGGCACTTGACTACCTTCAGGAAAGTGTCGCGCACCTTCTCCGGATCCAGATTCACCGGAAGTGTCCAGCACATGGGAAGGTTGTAGACCGTCTCGGTCGGGGCCTTCATGCATTCGAAGTAGAGTCCCTTCTGCTGGAATGTCAGCGGGACGGGACCGGCTTCACCGGCTCCGGCCTGCTGTTCCGCAGGAAGCTTTCCGGCGAGCAGGGAAGCCAGGACCTCATTTTCGATACTCTGGAGGGTCGCGGTCTTGGCGAAGGTGTGCATGTCCACGGAAACCCCGTATTTCTTGTACAGTTCAGTCGCGAGGCGGAGGGCCGACAGGGAGGTAAGTCCGCAGTATGCGAGGGGTTCGGTGAGTCCGAATCCATCTATATGGACCGATTCCTGGATGATATCCGCCAGCTCCTGTTCCAGGACGTTGAAGGGGGCGGCTTCCGTGGATCCGGCCGCCTTCCGTTTGGGCTTCTCCGGCTTCGGGAGGGCCTTGCGGTCCACTTTCTGGTTGACATTCAACGGGATGGCGTCGATCTGCATCGTCACGGCCGGAACCATGTAGGGCGGTTTCTGCTCCAGGATGAAAGCGTTCAGGGCGTCGATGTCCACGGGCGCGTCGCCCACGATGTAGGCGGCGAGGAACTTGCCGTTCCCTTCGCCTTCTTCGTCAAAGGCCTGGACCGTCGCATCGCTGATTCCGGGGAATTCCCGGATGACGCTCTCAACTTCTTTCAGTTCGATGCGGAAGCCCCTGATTTTCACCTGCATGTCTTTGCGGCCGATGTACTGGATATCTCCGTTGGCCCGGAAGCGGACGATGTCACCGGTGCGATACATCTTCCGATAGGCGGGGTCGTCGCAATAGGGATTCTCCACGTATACTTCCGCCGTCTTGTCCGGTCTGCCCAGGTAACCCATGCCCACCTGAAGCCCGGAGATCAGCAACTCTCCGGCCGCACCGGCCGGCAGGCGCTGGCCTCCCTTGCTGACGACATAGGCCCGGATGCCGGGAAGGGGTTTGCCGATGGGGACATCAGGTTCCTGCTCGCGCACGACCTTGCTGACAGTATAAACCGTCGTTTCGGTCGGGCCGTAAGCATTGACAAGCCGGTATTTGGGCGGGGCGAAACTGGACAGTTTCTCGCCGCCGGTATACAGCACTTTGAGCGACGGGTTGTCCGGATAGTTCAGGGCGAACTGGGTGGCGACCTGGGTCGTCATCATCACGTGGGTGATGTGGTTGCGCGCGATGAAACTGTCCATGGCGGCAAGGTCCAGCCGGAGTTCCTCCGGGATGATATGCAGCGAAGCACCGGCCACGAGGGCGGTTGAAATGTCGCCCATCGAGGCGTCGAATCCGAAACTGGCGTAGGCGGCGGTGTTGGATTCCGCCGTGATGCCCAGGGACTTGGCGCTGCAGCGGGCAAAGGTGGCTATGTTCCGGTGGCTGAGCTGTACGCCCTTGGGGACGCCGGTGGTGCCGCTGGTGTACAGGAGGATATGGCGGTCGTCAGGCTTCGGAGCCGGCACGTTGGGTTTTCCTTCCGGCAGGAGGGGAATCTCTCCGGTCGGCAGGACCGGCCCTTCATAACCGGTGATGAGCGCCTCCAGGCCGGGATCGGCAATCAGGAGGGCGGCTTTCGCATCCTGGACCATAAAGGTCAGGCGCTCAGAGGGATAGGACGGGTCAAGGGGCTGGTAGGTGCACCCGGCCTTGAGGACGGCCAGGGGGGTGACGACCATGTAATGGTTGCGGTTCAGGATGATGGAGACCACGCCGCCGGGCTTGACGATGCCGGCGATATGGGCGGCGAGACGGTCCGTGAGTTCATCGAGCTGGGCATAGGTCAGCAGGGTTTCCTTGTAGACGACAGCGGGCCGGTCGGGATGACGGGCGACGTTTTCCTTGAAAAGGTCGATGAGCGTCAGTTCCGTGTCGAATGAGACGGGCGGCGGATTGAATTCCTCCACTTCGGCCAGTTGTCCGTCCGTGGCAAATGCCAGGTCCCTGACGGAGCCGGCCTTTTCCATCGATCCGATGCAGGCGTACAGGCTGTCCGTGAACTGCTGCAGGATTCCTTCCGAATACCGGTCCGGCCGGTACAGGACAGTTATTCCGTCCGGGCTCCGGAAGAAGGCCGCATCGGCTCCTTCCGGAATCTCCTTGGGACACTTCGGACCACCGAATCGGATGCTCCGGTCCAATTCCAACTCCACGGCGACCTCCGCGAACGGGAAGTCCTGATGATTCCGGGCATCTTCCACCTGCCGTCCCACCATCTCCAGCAATTCCGGAAGTGCTTGGTCCGGAGTCCATTCCACGAAGACCGGGTGCTCCGGGCCGTCTTCCGGGATGACGGTAAAACAGGCTTTCGTGTCACCGGTCCAGACGGAAAGCGTCAGGCCGAATGCCGTATCCAGCAAGGTTTCCTCGGTGCAGGAGAACCGTTTCAGGATCGTTTCCAGCTTTTTTTCTGTCAGTTTGACGGGGAATGAGGCCTTCCGTGAGGGACCTTCCTTTCCATCCAGGACGTCCGGAATCAGCCGGGATTCCAGTTGCGATGCGGCAGCAAAGGTATCGAGAAACCATTGGCGGTCTTGCTCGGTCTTGGGAGAATGCGTGCTCATGATGTATGATCTTGTCTGTTCTTCAAAGTTAAGCTATTTCTTCGGGAATGCAATGTACCGATGGGGTCTCTTTTGTAAGAAAAAATTCCATTGTGCTGTGTTGTGGCACAATGGGTCCTCATCTTTGCATCAGAAACAAAAACAGAGTTGTCATGATTGGAAATCTTATCACCCTCGCCCTTGCAGCCCTCGCCATCTGGCTGCTGGTGGACAGCGCCGTTGAATTCGTTCAGGACACCCGGAAGGATTCGCTGGCTACGGAGCCGTGACCGTCAGGCCGTCGAAAGCGGGCTGCACGTCGGAATGGATGCCACGCTCGGCGCAGATGCGGCGGAGATCGTCGCAGAATGCTTCGTGGGAAGGAAAGGCGTGGCTCAGATGGGTAAGCCAAGTGTGTTTGGCCCCAATGCGGTCAGCAAGCGCAAGCGCCTCATCCAGTGAGAAATGCGAATGATGGGGATGGTATCCCACCGTATTCAGGGATACATGCTCCAGCCCTTGCAGTTTTGCGAGTTCGCTTTCCGGCAGGGAATTCATGTCGGTGATGTAGGCGATGTCTCCGAACCGGAATCCCAGGACAGGCATTTTGTCGTGGTAACCACGGATGGGAATGATATTCAGATACTTGACGCCCTCCATCGTTCCATGGTCAGAACCCGGAAGAGCGGGAAGGGCAGGCACTACGGCATTGTCGGAGGGAATCAGGGAACCGTCCGGCTGCCGGTAGAAATACCCCACATCGTGAACCCATTCCAGGTCACCGGTATTCTCCAGGGAGGTGATGCGGAACGGGTTCTCATCGATCAGGTGGACATGCCATTCGGGGGAGCCGGGATACTTGTGTTCCGCGAAGGCATACGCATAGTCGTTCCGGAGCGATTTCAGCACTTCCGCCTCACAGTAGATTTCCACGGCCTTCCGGTCGATATAGTTGAAGGAGCGGACATCGTCCAGGCCGCCCGTATGGTCCTTGTGCTTGTGCGTGAGGAGGATCGCATCCAGGTGCCGGACACCTTGCGCCAGCATCTGCATCCGGAAATCCGGTCCTGCATCGATGAGGATCTTGAATCCATCCCACTCCACGAAAGCCGCTGCGCGGAACCGTTTGTCCCGCGGGTCCTCCGACCGGCATACCGGACACTGGCAGGCGATGATCGGCACCCCCTGCGAGGTTCCTGTCCCCAAAAACGTCAGCTTGACTTCGCTCATAGTACAATGGCTTCCAATTGGTTCACCAAGGCAGGATCGTAGGGCTTTTCTACACGGATGTAATTGCCGGTATAGCCGGCCATCATGCCGTCTTTGACACTGGATTCCCAGAGGACGAGTTCCGGGAGGCCCTTGTTTTCGGCTACGAAGGCATCGTGGAGTTCGGAGCACAAGGCTTCCAGCCGGGCGACACGTTCAGTCTTCACGCTGTCCTGCACCTGGTCCGGCATCACTGCGGCGCGGGTTCCGGGACGCTTGGAATAGGGGAATACATGCAGATAGGCAGGTTTGATCCTGTCCTTCAGGAAGTTGTAGGTTTCCAGGAAAAGTTCTTCCGTTTCGCCGGGCAGGCCCACGATGACGTCGATTCCGAAGAATACCTTCGGTTCACCCGGATGTTCCATCGCTTTCCGGATATAGTCTATGCGGGAGGCGAAAAGGGCGGTATCATAGCGGCGGCCCACCTTTTTCAGCAGCGTGTCGCTGCCCGATTGGAGGGGAATGTGGAAATGCCGCTGGAACTTGGTCCCGGAGGCGATCCAGTCCACGATCTCCTCGGTGATGAGATTCGGCTCGATGGAGGAAATCCGGTATCTTTCAATCCCTTCCACCTTGTCCAGCGCCTTGAGCAGGCCTAGGAACGATTCGCCGGTCGTGCGCCCGAAATCGCCCGTATTCACTCCGGTCAAGACCACCTCCTTGATGCCCATGGCGGCAATTTGCTCCGCCTGTTTGACAACCTCACAGATCGGGATGTTCCGGCTTCGGCCACGGGCATAGGGTACGGTGCAGTATGCGCAGAAGTTGTTGCATCCGTCCTGAACCTTCAGGAATGAGCGCGTACGCTCCCCGGAGGAAAAGGCTGGCAAGGTTTCGACGGCAAAACCGTCGGTTTCTATCGATCCATCAATCGAGAGCAGCGAGAGCGTCTCCAGGACGACCCGCTGCTTTTCCGCGGCCCCGAAAACCCGGGATACGCCCTCGATTTCATAGAGTTTCTCCTTCTTGAGCTCAGCGTAGCAGCCCGTTACGATGATCAGGGCATCCGGTGCCAGTTTGTGCGCCCGGCGCATCAGGTTGCGGGATTTCTTCTCGGCCGTTTCCGTGACGGCGCAGGTGTTGATGACGTATACGTCGGCCTGCTTGTTCCAGGGGACGACCTCCAGGCCGTGGGCGACGAATCCGCGCTCATAGGTGGAAGTTTCCGCGTAGTTCAGCTTGCAGCCTAATGTGGTGAGCGCTACTTTCATGCGAGGATCAGGAATACGCACGGCCGCTTGCCGATGGTGACGGGATGCTCTTTCCAGCGGGCGGCGGATTGGGTGCGGATGAATGCGTCGGGCTGGGTCAGGTTGGCCGCGACGGTGATAAGCGTCTTGCCGGAGCAGGTTGCGGCCAGGTCCGACAGCAGCGCGTCGTTGCGATAAGGGGTTTCGATGAGGATCTGGGTCTGATGCTCGGCGGCAGACCGTTTTTCCAGCCGCTTGATGGCGGCGCGCCTTTCTTCGGTCTTGGCCGGGATATAGCCGACGAAGGCGAAGGATTGCCCGTTCAGGCCGGAGGCCATCAGGGCCAGCATCAGGGAGGAAGGCCCCACCAGCGGTACAACCTCGATGCCTTCCCGATGGCACAAGCCAACGAGTTGGGCGCCCGGATCGGCGACGGCAGGAAGTCCCGCTTCGGAAATGAGCCCGACATCGCGTCCGTTTTCGAAAAGATGGACGAGGGGAGTGATTTCCGACAGGGGAGTATGCTCGTTCAACTCGTGGAATTCCAAGCCTTCGATGTGCCCCTTCAGTCCGGCGCGGGACAGGTACCGGCGTGCCGTCCGCACCTCTTCCACAACGTAACAGTCAATGGAGGACAGGCGTTCCAGGACCGGTGCCGGAATGACCTCGGCCGGATCGTTCTCTCCCAGGGGGGATGGGATCAGATATAGTTTTCCTTTATTCATTCGTCACGACAGGATGGGCCCGGCCCGTTGAGTCAATCTGCAGGATACGTCGCACAGGAGGCTGCAGCGCCTCGGCGGCCGCACGTTCCTCCCGTTCCTGACGGGTGGAGAACAGGTCGCGGAAGAACTGTTGGAGAGAGGTGAATTCCCGCTGGTAGGCAATACCGACGCCGTTGCGCTGGCTGTTGTCCAGATAGCTGGTGTACTGGTCGGCCGAATGGGAGAACAGGTTGAGCCGGATGGTTCCCGGCTTGTCCAGCTTGATGTCGATGTCCAGGTCGCCCGTCACTTCCTCGGTCGTTGTCCCGAACAAACGCCGGTTTCCGATGGTTCCGTTCACGACGACCCGGTTGTTGAACAACTGGGTGGAAAGGGCCACGTCGAAGAGGTTGTTCCCGGATTCGTTCTGCTGATAGTTCAGGCCCAGGTCCAGGGGAATGTCCAGCTTCTCGAAGATGCTGTTCAGCTGGCCGGCCATGATGCCTGTCATGTTGGAATACAGCATGTTGGAGCCGTTGGTGGCGTTGATTCCCGATTCTTCGTTGGGCAGGAAGCTGTTCGCGATGAGCAGGTACAGGAACTGCTTCATCACCTTGTCCTCGGTATTGAGGGCGCTTTCCACCAGGCCCTGGGTTCCCGGATCAAGTTCCGGTACCTCGATGTTCAGCGTGATCTTCGGGTTCCGGAGCTTGTCCGTGATGCCGATGATGCAGTCCACCTGCCGGCGGGTACTTCCGCCTGTTTCCGCATTCGAGGTGGAGGCAAGCAGAGTAGACAGGGAAGCCTTGGTCGAATAGACGCCGTTGACGTTGAGGTCGGAATCCATGACGTCTCCGTTGAACCGGATGCTGCTGCCATCCCGGATGGTGAAATCGCGGTTCACGAGCCCCAGGGCGGAGACATGGAAGTCGCCCTGGCTCAGAGTGTAGTCTCCGTTGATGGTGAACAGGTTGTCCCGCTCGCGCACCCGCAGGTCGATGAGTCCGTTCCCCAGTCCGCGGAGTTTGTTGCCCTCACCGATATCGACATAGGCGGTGACCGACGGCGTCGCCCGAACGCGTACCCGGATGTCCAGATCCCCCTTGGCCTTCTTCTTGGCCGCCTGGTTGGTCTGCATCATGATCTCGTAGGGATCCTCCTCGACTTCCTCATGCGGTTGCGTGAAGACCAGCAGGTCTCCCATTGCTTTCTGCCCACTGGAATTCAGCGGGATATGGAGGTCGCCGTCCTTGACCGTCCGGGCGTCGACGGAAAGCGCGATGGCGTCGAAGGGACCCGTGATGTCCACCTTGCCGGTCCCGTAGACGGTCCCGTAGATGGGACTCTTCTTCCCGGCGGGAATGGCGAGGACCTTCATCCGGTCGAACTGGACGTGGGCGTCCAGGCTCATGTCCTTGAATCCGCCGAACTTGAGACTTCCGGTGACGGCCCCCTTGCCGTCCGAGCCGTCCGTCAGGGCGACGTTGTCAAAATGGAGTCCCTCCGTATCTACCGAGATGGGGCCGCTCACGTGGTAGGGAACCTCGGTGAAATCAATGCCCAGGATACCGTCCACAATCTTCAGGCCCTGGCTGGAGATGTCCAGTTTGTCCAGTTTGCCGCGGACTTTGACCTTGCCTTCCAGACCGCCGCTGAACTGGTTGAAGATGCCGGCGAGGATCGGGGAAGCATAACCCATGTCCAGCCCGTCCAGGGTCACGTCGGCACTGATGGATTTGTCGGACGGTTTCAGGAAGCCGTCCAGGTCGATGTTGCGTTTCCCGTTTAGGAGATTGCGGAGACGGAGGTCGAACCGGTTCTGCTCCTCGTTCCAGATGCTGCCGACCTGGAGGGTGCCGACCGGCCGTCCGGCGATGGAGGTGGAATCGCACGCGATGCTGGCGAGCAGGCCAAGGGACGGTTTGGTCGGGGAAACCAGCCGGGCTCGTCCCGTCGCCTGTCCCCTCAGGTCCATCTTCCCTTCCATCAAGAAAGAATTCAGGAGGGAGATGTCGAACTTGTCCATCCGCACCGACATCGTATCGGCCTGGGTCGGAGAGAGGCCGCCCTCGACGTGGAGGGCCTGGCGGCCGTTCGTGACGCTGAAGCGGTCCACCTGGAGATTACCGCCGCGGTACGAGATGATATCGGAATCCAGGTTCCACCTGTTTCCGTTGTAGTAGATGGAAGAGGGAAGTGCCTTCGCATAGACGGCCAGACCGTCGGCGCCCCGGTCCAGCACACCTTCCACCATCAGGTTCGCCTTGTACGAGGCATTGGCTTCCGTGTCAAAAGCGTAGGAGAGCGTGAGACGGTTGTCGTTCGCCGTCAAGTCAAGGCGGTTCCCCTGCAATTCGAAGCTGCCCAGGTTGATGGCGCTCCCGGTCATGCCCGCCCGGATCATTCCGTCGCGGTTGTCCAGGTTCAACTGGAGGCCCTTGAGGTACTTTCCTCCGAGGGCGAGCCTGCCGGATGTGACGTTGCCCGTGACCAGTCCTTCATTGTCCACTTTGAGTCTCAGGGCGGTATTCTTTTCCACATAGAGCCCCGGAAGGATGAACCCAAGCAACTCCTGGGCGTCGTGGAAAGTGAAATTGACTTCGTAAGGCGTTTTGTCCCAGGGTTTCCCGGCTTTCTCCAGCAGGGCCGGAAGCTCTTTCTGCACCAGCAGGTCTTTCAGGTCGGAGACCAGGGCGACGGGGGATTTCTCACCCACGAACGTTCCGTCCGCAAAGGTGGAATTGAAGCGGATCCGGTGAATGTCGTCGTTCGCGTGGGCGCTGGCATGGATGTCGCCGATATGATGGCGTCCGGAGTCGTTTTCCAGGATGACATCCCGGAGATTCACTTCCCCCAGCAGGTCCCGGTCCCGGGTCCGGATGAAGTTCGCATCGGCCTGGAGGGACACCTTGGACGGTCCCCGCTTGTCGATGTTCAGGGCGTTCAGGTCGGCGTAGCCCACGTTCGCGTAGAACTGGTAGGCGGCATTCCGGGTATTCGGGGTCAGGTCGAAGCGGCCCTGGAGGAGGAAGTTCAGGTTCGGGTCATCACAGACGATGCGGCCGTCGAAGGCCTGGTCCGAATAGGTGCCGACGGCCGCGATGCCGGTGTAGTCGTATCCGAGGGCCTGCAGGCGGTTCACGGAAAGGGAATCTATCCGGACCTGGAGGTCGCCGGGGGCCAGCCGCGCGTCGATGACTGTATGCAGGGATACCGGTCCGATGGCGTCGATACCGGCGATCTTCCCGACATTCAGGTCCCGGGTCTTGACGGTTCCGTCGATGGAGATGTCCTTTTTCTTGTCGATGACGTTCCGGAGGACAATGTCCACGTCGGCATTTCCGTTGTTGGACAGGAGCGCCCCCTTGACGGCAAGCCGGTCCAGCGGGCCCTTGGCCGTCGCATCCAGCTTGAAATCCGTTCCCCGGCCCAGTTTTCCGAGATCCAGCTTCGTATCAGGCGCCCATTCCTGGATAAAGGTTCCGAGGCCGTCCAGCCCGAAGCGGAAATCCTTGACCTGATAGTCCAGGATGGCGGTGTTGATGTCCGGCAGGCCGGCCATCCCGCCGTCGACCCGTGCGCTGACTCCGCTGCCGTGTTCCCGGAAGGAGAGTCCTTTGACCTTGAAATCGCTGACGGTCCCCTCGACCTTGCCGGTAAGGTCGGATTTGAAAGTGAAGCGGTCGAGATTCGGGGCGAAATGGCTGACGGTCCGCATCGACAGGACGCTGGGGGAGAGGATATCGGCCTCCAGCCGGACGCGGTCCAGGAAGTCGGAGTAATCTTCATCCAAGGTGCCCAGCATGCGGAAGTAGCGGAAGTGGAGGTCGGAGTCCCCGTCACTGAGATGGAGTTTGTCCAGCAGGACCTGCCCGTGGCCGACTTTCACCTTGCCGGAAAGGTCCTTGACCTGGAATCCGGTCTTGTCGGCGAGGGTGATCCGTTCAGCGTCGCCGCTGATGACCCCGTCCTTGACCAGCAGGTTCGTGGCCAGGATGTCAGCCTTGATTTCCAAGTCGTTCCAGTCGATGACATTGCCCGGAACGGCGGGCGATCCCCTTTCTTCCTGCCTGGCAGCCCCGGGATAGTTCACCATCCGGAAAGTAAAGTCCTTCACCTCCACCTTCCCGGCCTCCAGGAGGTCTCCGAAATCCTGCTTGGGCTTGTCGGGGTCGGACGGAGCGAGGTGCAGGATCCGGGAGAGATTGTTCGTCGGATTGTCTCCGTCTCCAGGTTCCAGGACGAGGTTGAATACGCCATCTTCCAACTTGAGCCGGCTCACGGAGATGCGTTCCTTGTGCAAGAGCCCCTTCAGGGAGAATCGCGCGGACAGGTTCCCGATGCGAAGGAGAGTGTCCTTGGGCGCGAAGGTCCCATCGGAGTAGGGATTCCGGTCCGTGACGACGACGTCTTCGAGGACGAGGGCGTCAAACGGCTTGACGGCGATCCGTCCGATGTGCACGTCTCCGTCAATCCGGTCCCCGAACTTCTCGACGGCCTTGCGGGCCATGGCGGTCTGTACGGCGGGAGACTGGATGACAACGAGCAGAAGCAGCAGCAATAGCAAGATTGCCGCAAGGATCCATGCCGTTATGCGAAGCCCCTTTTTCACTAATCTACAAAGATAGGAAAATATTCCTTATCTTTGCACGGTTGAATAGAACGATATGGCAGACATCATTCTCGGCATCGAATCATCCTGCGACGACACCTCGGCCGCCGTCCTCCGCGACGGGGTCCTGCTGTCCAACGTCATCGCCTCGCAGCAGGTCCACAAGGACTTCGGCGGGGTAGTGCCGGAGCTGGCCTCCCGCGCCCACGAGCAGAACATCGTTCCGGTGGTATCCGAGGCGCTCCGGAAGGCCGGGGTCGCCCCGGGGGACCTTACGGCCGTCGCGTTTACCCGGGGGCCGGGCCTGTTGGGTTCCCTGCTGGTAGGCACGTCCTTCGCGAAGGCCCTCTCCCTCTCGCTGGATATTCCGATGATCATGGTCAATCACCTGCAGGGGCATATCCTGGCGAACTTCGTCCGGCAGCCGGACAAGCCGGTGGACGAGCCGTCCTTCCCGTATCTCTGTCTCCTGGTTTCCGGCGGCAACTCACAGATTGTCAAGGTGGTGAGCCCCTTGGAATACGAGATTTTGGGCCAGACCATCGACGATGCGGTAGGGGAGGCTTTCGACAAATGTTCGAAGATGCTGGGACTCGGCTACCCCGGCGGTCCGGTCATCGACCGTCTTGCGAAGCTGGGTGATCCGGAGCGGTTCCATTTTGCGAAGCCCAACATTCCGGGCCTCGACTACAGTTTCAGCGGCATCAAGACTTCGCTCCTGTATTTCGTCCGGGATGAGATGGCGAAGGATCCGGACTTCCTGGAAAAGAACAAGGAGGACCTTTGTGCGAGCTTCCAGAAGACCCTCATCGATATCCTGATGCAGAAGCTCATCCGGGCGGCGAAGGAAACGAGGATCAAGCAGGTCACCATCGGCGGCGGTGTCTCCGCCAACAGCGGGCTCCGCGAGCGGATCGTCGCCGAAGGAAAGAAACGCGGCTGGAAGACCTATCTGCCGGAGTTCAAGTTCACGACCGACAACGCGGCGATGATCGCCGTTGCCGGCTGGTTCCGCTACAAGGCGGGCGAGCGCACCCCCCTGGACGTCGCCCCCGTCTCACGCATGGCCGATTATTGATAATCCGGAAGAGGGCAGACAACGTAAGATGAAAGAATTCGAGATAGCGAAAAAGATCGGGAAGGAGCTGACTGAAGCGGAACTGAAGGAGGCGGCAGCCAAGGCATTGGGTGTCAAGCCCGAGAAGGTCGGGGATGTCGTCGTGACCAGGCGTTCCGTGGATGCGCGCCAGGAGATACTGTATCGCTACCGGGTGCAGGCTTACCGCCAGGGGGAGGTCTGTGAACCGTACCGGCTCCCGGAGTATCAGGATGTCCATGAGGCGGAGCCGGTGATTGTCGTCGGTGCGGGCCCTGCAGGGCTCTTCGCGGCATTGAAACTGCTCACCAGGGGCCTGAAACCCATTATCCTGGAGCGTGGCAAGGACGTGCACCGCCGGAAGGTGGACATGGCCAAATTGTCCGTGGAGGGAGTGATCGACCCGGATTCCAACTATTGCTACGGCGAAGGGGGAGCGGGCGCTTTCTCTGACGGGAAGCTGTTCACCCGTTCGTCCAAACGGGGCGACATCCGGGAAGTGCTGCACCAGTTCGTCCGGTTCGGGGCCGATCCTTCCATCCTCATCGATGCCCATCCGCATCTGGGAACGGACAAGCTTCCGCAGATCGTGGAGAATATGCGCCTGTGCATCGAAGAACACGGGGGAGCGTATCATTTCGACAGCCGGGTGACGGACATCGTGCCGGTGGCCGGCGGATTCGAGGTCCATGTCGGCGAGACTGTGTACAAGGCTGCGAAAGTGATTCTCGCATCGGGGCATTCCGCCCGGGATATCTATGAGATCTTCGAGCGGCGGGGCTGGGCCCTGGAGGCCAAGGGATTTGCCTTGGGCGTCCGGGTGGAGCATCCGCAGTGGCTCATCAATCAGATCCGTTATCATGGCAAGTATCAGCCGTTTATGCCCACTGCCGAGTATTCCTTCGTCCAGCAGGTGGAAGGCCGTGGTGTTTTCTCGTTCTGTATGTGCCCCGGTGGTATCCTGGTCCCTTCCTCCACGGAGGACGGTACCGTGGTCCTGAACGGGATGTCCAATTCGGCCCGCAATTCCAAGTGGGCCAATGCGGGCGTGGTCGTGCAGATCGAGCCGGGCGACCAGCCGGCTGCGTATCAGGGTCCTTTCGCCCTGATGGATTATCAGCACGACATTGAGAAGAGGATGTTCGAGTATGTGTCCACGCACGGCGGAAAGCATCCGCTGGCCGCGCCGGCGCAGCGGATGAAGGATTTCTGCCGCGGCATCGTGTCCAAGGACCTTCCCAAGACGTCTTACCATCCCGGCGCCTGGTCCTCGCCTTTGCACGAGCTCCTGCCGGAGCACGTGTCACTGCGTCTGCGGCGTGCGTTCCCGCAGGTGGACCGCCAGATGCACGGCTACTATACGAATGATGCCCTGCTTTTGGGTGTCGAATCCCGCACGTCCTCGCCGGTCCGTCTGCCGCGTAATCCGGAAACGCTTGAACATGTGGATGTCCCCGGTCTGTATCCTTGCGGGGAGGGAGCCGGTTATGCCGGCGGCATCGTTTCCTCCGCCCTCGACGGCATCAATTGCGCGGAAAAGATATGATCCGGACCAGTGAAATCAAGACTTCCGCTCCGGAAGTGTTTGTCAATGAAACCCAGCGGCTGGTCTATGCCGCCCTGGCGCGGCTGGAGATTCCGTTCGCACGCATCGACAACGATCCGGCGGTGACGATGGAGGACTGCGCGGCTGTGGATGCGGCCCTAGGGGTTCCTACCGTGAAGACGCTGCTCCTTTGCAACCGGCAGCAGACGATGTTCTATCTGTATGTGATGCCGGGAAACAAACCGTTCATTACCAAGGATTTCGGCGCTGCGTTGCAGATTCCCCGGGTCTCTTTCGCTCCGGCGGAAATGCTGCACGGCTTCCTGGGAACGGAGGTGGGCGCTACGACGCCGCTCAGCCTGGTGGCCGACCCGGAAAGACGTGTGCGTCTCATTATCGACAAGGCGGCCGTCCAGCCGGAATCCATCGGTTGTCCGGACGGTACGACCACCTGCTACATGCGGATTGCAACGGCCGACCTGCTGCAGAAGTTCCTTCCTGCGGCAGGGCACGAACCGACGTTCATTTAGAGATTATTCCGACAGATACTTCAAGTATTCCTGCAGCTCTTTCTCCGACCGGATGTGGGCCATGAACATGCGCTCGCCGAGGTCCGGGGCCAGCGCGGCGGGGATGCGGCCCGTCATGGCCATCTGCCCGCCATAGCGGTACAGGACGTCGTTGTCGTTATGCGCATAGGTGTGCGCGTCGCGGCGGCCGTAATAGACGCACCAGTGGTCGTCGCCGCTTTCGGGGAGGAGACGTTTGTCCGATACGACCATGTCGGCCCAAATCGTATACACGTCCGTGGAATGGGCGAAGTTCATCATGTCCGGCGTATAGCCTCCGGCAGGACGCATATTCGTCTCCAGACCCACGAAGTCTCCCACCTCGCCGAGTCCCTTGCGGGCCTTGGTAAGACGGAAGAACTCGAAGTGCACAAAGCGGCTTTTCACACCGAACGCCTTGACGGTGGCACGGCCCCTTTCACGCAGTTGCTCAGGTACTTCCGGAAGTACATAATAGGGCATGTCCAGATTGCCGATGACAATGTCCATCACGGACGGCGGGAATAGGGCGCTGGATTCGAACAAGGGCTTCCCATGGCTGTCGACGATGGCGTCATAGGAATAGATGTCTCCGGTGACGAACTCTTCCATCACGTAGGGAACGGCCGGTTTGACGGCGAAGAAGGCGTTGAGTTCCGCATCGTTGGAAACCTTGTAGGTAGCCTCGGCGCCGACACCGATTTCCGGTTTCACGATGACGGGATAGCCGACTTCCTCGAGGAAAACCTTCGCTTTCTCCTGGGTGGTCACCTTGTGCTGCCTGGCCGTAGGAACCTTGCCCTTGGCGTAGTAGACCTTCTGGGCGGCCTTGCTCTTGAATCTGGCGATGTCCTTGAGCTGGACACCGGTCGTGATGTTGAAGTCCGTCCGAAGGCGGGCGTCCAGTTCCAGCCAGTATTCGTTATTGGATTCCAGCCAGTCGATTTTTCCGTATTTGTGGCAGAACCAGGCGACCGCCCGGTAAGGCTGGTCATAGTCTTCCAGGGACTGGACGTGATAGTATTCGGTAAGGTTGGCCTTCAGTTCGGGGGAGAGGCTCTCGTAGGGTGCGTCGCCGATGCCGAGCACGTTGACGCCGCGGCGGCGGAGCCGTTCGCAGAAATTCCAGTAAGTCTGCGGGAAGTTGGGGGAGATAAATACGAAGTTCATGCTATCTGGAATTGATTTCATCTAAAACATAGGGGAGGAAGAAACGGATCTGGGGGCGCCACCACGTCCAATCGTGGTTCACGTCGGTACCCCAGTAATCCACCCAGGCGGGGATGGCGTTTTCTTTCAGGTCTTTCTCCAGGATCCGGGTGGCGTCGAGCTCGATGTCTTCGCCTTCGCCTTGTCCGCAGCAGAGGACGATGGACTTGCGGCGGAGCAGGCCGATCGTGGTGCTGTCCGCCTGTTTCAGGATGTCGGCCCCGGAGTTCCGCAGCCACAGGGGATCGGTGTAACCGCCGGTGAAATAGCGGCAGTCATAGGAGCCGGACAGGGCGACCATCCCGGAGAAAAGGTCCGGCCGGCGGAGCAGGCAGATGGCGGCGTGGGCACCGCCCATGCTGCAACCGGCCAGGAGGGGAAGACGCGGGTGGGGATTGACCTCATGGACGAGGGGAACGACTTGGTTCACAATCCATTGGAAATACGCCTCCTGCTTCCGGATCCGGAAATCCTTGCGGGCATGCCTGTTGGACCAGGACTGGATGTCCACGGTGTCGACGGTAAAGAGTTGGATCTGCTGCGATCCGATCCAGTCCCGGAGGGTGTCGACCATCCCGAACCCTTTCCACTGGTCCGCCATCCCGTCCTGGGTGGGGAAGGCGATGACGGGCAGCCCGGCGGTCCCGTAGGCCCGTACTTCCATCCGTTTCCCCAGCAGGGGACTGTCCAAATAAAAACACCGTTCCATCCTGGATGCAAAGGTACGAATAAATCTTTCAAATTGTTATGGGATGGCACGGATATTGGATAAGGAACGATGCTCCCGGCATCGGGAAATGGTTACTAAATACTTTATCCAAGGAAATGGAAAAACTCAACAAACCCGCCATCCTGGTCGTCGACATGCTCAACGACTTTGTGACCGGCTCCATCGGCTGCCCCCGCGCCGTTGAAATCCTCCCCGCCACTGCCCGTTTGCTCGCCGCAGCCCGTGAAAAGGGGGTTCCCGTCGTTTACTGCAATGACTGCCACCTTCCCGGCATCGACCGTGAACTCCAGATCTGGGGCGACCACGCCATCAAGGGCACAAAGGGTGCCGAGGTTGTTCCCGAGCTTACGCCGGAAGCCTGCGACTACGTGGTCCCGAAGCGCCGCTACAGCGGCTTCTTCCAGACGGACCTGGACATCCTCCTGAAGGAACTGGGCGTCAAGACGGTGATTATCACCGGTCTCCACACCCATATGTGCTGCCGCCACACCTCCGCCGACGCCTACTGCCTCGGTTACGACGTGGTCGTCGCCAAGGAAGCGACCAACTCCTTCACGGAAGAGGACTATCTCGGTGGCCTGGCCTACCTGAAGACCTGCTACGGCGCCGACGCCTACACGAATGAAGAACTCATTGCCGCTTTCTAGGCGACAACTCTTTTCAATAAGCGTTGAAGGCAGCCCCGGAACTTCCGCGGCTGCCTTTTTGGGTTTTATGGATGGTGGATCGTGGAAGACAGAGGGTTCGGACGACTTTTTTTCGGAGTCCGAACCCTCTGTCTTCCACTGACCTGAACCCTTTGCTAAAGCAGTTCCTCCAAAATAGCCTTGCAATGGCCGGGGACAATGATGTGATGGTTTCCGATGGGATCGGTGAGGAAATAGCGGGCGTCCTCCGGTTTCAATTGCAGGATGACCTGGGTGCGGCAGAGATTCGGTTCGTACTGATTGTCAAGAAGTTCTCCCTCTGAAGCAAAGTGACGCTTGAAGTCGCCGGAGACCTTGAAGACAGTGATGGGACCCGCCGGGAAGATGCCGTGGATGCCCACGCCGATACCGGATTCGAAATGGGTGTCGAACTGCCAGTTCTCCACCATGTTGAACGGGATGGTGCAGTGGGCGAAGAGGATCCTGCCGCTTTCCACGTCGATCTGGGCCGGATTGGCCTGGAAGCCGCTCACGCCGGTCAGGGCATTGGAAATCATCATGGACAGGAGCGCCGGGACATCACCTTCGCAGCTGGCGGGAACACCCTCTGAATTGAAGCAGGAAAGGGCCAGGCAGCCGGTGTTCCCGACCGTTGAAAGAAGATCGAAGCACCTGAGCGTGAATGCGTTCAGCCGATACTTCTCCACCAGCACTTTCAGTGCGTTGTATATCTGTACCGCCCCTGGATAAGCGGCCCGGACCTGGGGAGCCATTTCCTGCTCGGCAGGAGCCGGTTCACCCTGGGCCTTTCCGATTTCCACCAGGAGCTCTTCCATCGGCACTTCCACCATCCTGATGCCCAGCTTGTCCAGGAGGGCAATGGGGTCCGCATGGCTGGCAATGAGCCAGTCGGAAGGCTGGCCGATAACGCCGATGCGCGTCTCCTTGAGCCGGGCACGGGCATCCTGGACCTTTTCCAATGTGTGGATCCGGTCGGCCACATAGGCGTCGCTGCCGTGCAGGACTTCGCCCTTGAGTCCCTGCTGGCGGAGATAGGAGAGGATTTCCAGGCTGGCCGCCAGTGAGTTGCTCTTTCCGGAAGTAAGCAGGTAATACCGCTCGATCCCGCGGGCAAGCATTTCCGGCAGCAGGGCCTTGAAGATACCCTCCGCGCCGCCCGTGCGGACATAGATGAGGTCCAGCGTATGGGTTCCGAAGTCCGAGAAATCGGAGCCTTTGAATTCGAAACCGCCTTCCGGGAACACGCCCTTCAGGAAAGCGTCTGACAATTGGGAAACGGCCGCCTCGTCGTGCAGGCTGGATGTGATGGTATAGATAGCTGTCATAACGAAAAAAGGGAAAGCTGATTACATCGCACCGCTACGACCTCCTACCCTTGCTGCATTCCTGCCCTGGGGGAGTTCAGAGGGAGCTGGTCGTGTAAGACTTTCCCATTGCAAAGGTAGTCATTTTTCCGCGACTACCAAATTATTCCACTTTCAAACTGTCGAAGATCAGGGGCAGGATGTCTTCCACCTTGGAGAACTTGTAGGTGGAATGCGTGCCGATGAGGATGATTTTCAGGGGGCGCTGATAGAGCCGCTGGTATTCCGCCATCACCTGGCGGCAGGCGCCGCAGGGAGCGGCCGGCATTTCGCAGACATCTTCCCCGTTTCCACCCACGACGGCAATGGTGTCGAAGGCGACGCCGGGATGGTTCGCCCCGGCGGCGAACATGGCCGTGCGTTCGGCGCAGAGGCCGGAAGGATAGGCGATGTTCTCCTGGTTGGCGCCTTTGATGATCGTACCGTCCACCAGACGGAGGGCGGCGCCGACGCGGAACTTCGAATAGGGGGAATACGACCCTTTCCGGGCATCTAGGGCAGCGGCGACCAGTTCCTGGTCCTGCGGCTCCATTTCCTCGAAGGAGGAGTATTCGATATAATCGATGGTCAGCCTTTTTTCGGTCATAGTGCTTGCATTCGTGTGGTTCACAATCCCTTTTTTTCAAAGGGGTTCAGCAAGATAGGAATTATTTTCCAAAATCATTACTTTTGCAGTTGAAAATCGGACGTAATGGCATCCTTTGACCCTCAGAACGGCAAGATCAAAGTCTGCGTCGGCCTTTCCGGCGGCGTGGATTCCTCCGTCGCGGCCCTCCTGCTGAAGGAGCAGGGCTACGATGTCTTCGCGATGTTCATGCAAAACTGGCACGAGGCCGATGCCACCCTCCACGGGGACTGCGAGTGGGAGGAAGACCGTTTTGTCGCCGAGCTTGTCGCCCGGAAAATCGGTATTCCTTTTTACTTCGTGGACCTTTCGAAAGAATACCGCCAGCGGGTCGTGGACTACATGTTCGACGAATATGCGAAGGGCCGGACCCCCAATCCCGATGTCCTCTGCAACCGCGAGATCAAGTTCGACGCCTTCCTGCGCATCGCGGAAAAATACGGAGCCGACTTCGTCGCCACCGGTCACTATTGCCGGAAGGAAGTCCTTCCTGACGGTACATGCCGCATCCTGGAAGGGACCGACCCCAACAAGGACCAGACCTACTTCCTCTGCCAATTGACCCAGGAACAGCTCCGCAAGGCCCTTTTCCCCATTGGAGACATCGTCAAGCCGGAAGTCCGCCGGCTGGCGAAGGAAGCCGACCTGCCCTCGGCCGAAAAGAAAGACTCCCAGGGCATCTGCTTCGTGGGCAAGGTGGACCTCCCGACCTTCCTGAAGCAGAAACTCGCCTCCGTGGAAGGCGACATCATCGAGGTTTATGACGCCTGGTATGCCGATGACGCGCTGTATCAGTGGCAGCAGGCCATCTTGGACGGCCTGCTCAAGCCCGGTGTCCCGCTGGAGCGCACCGTCCGGTATGCACCGGAGGAGAAGGTGCTGACAACTGATGGCAAACCATTGGGAGACAGTCCGTTTGATACGGAAAAGGTCATGGCGCTGTCCGACCAGGACCTGGCGCGTCTTGCCACTCCGTTGCACTATGACATCCGTTTCGAGATGGAAACCTACCGCAGTGGCAAGAAACACATCAGGAGAACCCGGCTGAAGCCGAATCCCTACGGCGCCATCGTCGGCGCGCACGAGGGGGCCCAGTTCTACACCATCGGCCAGCGCAAGGGACTTGGTGTTGGCGGTCACGCGGATCCCGTCTTCGTCATCGACACGGATACCGGGACCAATACCGTCTATGTGGGTGAAGGCCATAACCATAAGGGCCTCAGCCGTTTCTGCCTGCGCATCGACCCTTCTGAAATCCATTGGATCCGCGAGGACCTTGCCATGAAGGCGGGCGAAATCCGACGCTACCGCGTCCGGATCCGCTATCGCCAGCCGCTTCAGAGCGCCACGCTCCTCCGGCGTGAGAAAGGTCTTTTCATCCTTTTCGACGCCCCTCAGCGCGGGATCTCTCCGGGCCAGTTTGCCGTCTGGTACGACGGGGAAGAAATGCTGGGCAGCGGTGTGATCACGGGAATGGGAACATCCGCTTGAAATACGGCCGGAAGGGGTCTTCGATGGTAACGCTGGCTCGTGCGACCGGGCAGACGGCGAAATAGCCAAGGACGTGTTCGCCCCGGATGTTGGTGGGGACGTTCGCCGGTTGGGGCGTGAAGAGCGGGATGGAGACGCTGTTCATCGTCAGGGACAGCAGGAAGTCGTAATAGCCTTTCTCCAATGTCCAGATTTCCAAGGTAATCTCGTCACCGCTTTCCAGGTACTTGTAGCAGTCGCCATATTGCTTCCGCAGCACTTCGGACTGCATGAGGGCCGTGATCGGAAATCCTTTCACGTCGTTGTGGTTGAAGAACTTGTCATCGGAGACCAGGGCCAGCTGGAAGGGCTGGTACAGGCCATTCACGGCGTGGGTGAGCAGATAGTTGCTGTCGATGTCCTTCTCGTATCCCCACACGGCCACGGTCCAGAGGCTGTCGGAATCCATCGTCTTTCCGCCGGCGAAGGCATAGTCGATGGCGTCCATCCGGAATCCGGGTTCGGGCATGGTCGCTTCGGCCTCGTAGTTTCCGCCATCCGGCAGTTGGATCCGCAGCCTGTATTCGACATCGGTTTCGCAGGCATAGCCTTCGGGCGCTTCATAGATGCCGGCTTCCTTCTCCGTGAAGACCACGTCATTGACCTTCACGGTCGCTCCCTGGACCATCGGCTGGGGTTCGTTGTGGAAATAGGAGATGGAGCGCGACAGGACGATCCGCTGGGCATCCTCCGGCCGGTCGGTAAGGGTAGCCTCGACCGCCAGGTAGTCGTGATAGTCCGACCGGGATTGGAGGTCGACCTTCTCCGTGCAGGCGCACAGGATCGCAAGGAGGGGGAGCAGGTACTTTCTCATGGGTCAGAACTTGATATTGCAGGAAAGGGAAGGAATGATGGTGAAGAGATAGATCTTCGCCGACTGGGGTTCCTCGTCTTTCTTGCTGTAGGTGAAGGCGATGGACCAGGCGTTATGCCGGGAATAAGCGTTGTAGAGGGACAGGTTCCATTCGGTGGACCAGCGCTTTTCGGCCACGCGGCGCTTGGTTCGGTACGTGAGCGAAAGGTCCATCCGGTGGTAGTCCGGCAGCCGGTCTTCGTTGCGGCTGGAATAGACGGGCACCCATCGGCCCATATAGTCGAAACGCCCCACGGGATAGGTCGTGGGCGATCCGCTGTAGAATACCCATTCGGCGGAGGCGGACCACTGCTTGGTAAAGTCGTAGGAAAGGACGAAATTCACGGCATGCTCATGGTTCAGCGGGGACGGATAGGGCTTTCCGCCGTTCAGCTCCGGAATATCGTACCACGCCCGGGACCAGGTGTAGGCGAGCCAGCCGTTCCAGCGGGCGAAATCATACTTGAGCATCAGCTCGGCGCCGTAGGACCAGGATTTCCCGAAACGGAGCAGGCCTTCCCGGTCGGGATCGGCGAGGACGAGGCCGGGATTGTCCACGAAGTCCATCGTGTTCCGGTTATCCTTGTAAAACCCTTCGAGGGAGAGCTGCAGGGCTTGGTCGGACAGGAGGGCGTTGATTCCCAGCGAATACTGGTCGGAGCGCTGCGGTTTCACGTTGGGCGAGGCCGTGAACCAGGCATCCACCGGACTGCCGGTGATGCTGATCCGGGACTGCTGGAGGTACTGGAACGACCTTACCCACGCACCCTTGATGGAAAAATCCTCCGTAACGGGGAGGGAAGCGGAGATCCGGGGTTCCAGTCCGGAGTAAGTCTGGATGGCCTTGCCCTTTTCCACATCGACCGTTTCCGTCAGTTCATGGGTCTTCGGGTCGAAATACTTCTGTTCGGTGGGACCGAGGGCGGTGAAAGTGGAGAAGCGGAGTCCGTACCGGAGGGTCAGGCGGCCGATCTTCTGCTCGTTCTGCAGATAGGCGGAGGGCTGGAAGGCATAGTTCTCGGGGATCTTGACCTCCTTGACCATCGATTCGTCGTTGCGGGGACTCGTATTGCCCGGTACTACGCCGAAATAAGCCGCCTGCAAGCCGGCCTTGAGCGTATTGTTCCCATTGATGTACCAGGTCCATCCGGCCTTGATGCCCGTCTCGCGGATTTCCTGCCGGGTGTCGAAGTCGGCATTGTCCATCTCCGTGCCGATATCATTGCGGTACAGGGAGTTATAGAGGGTGATATCGGAGGTGACCTGCGGGGAGTAGACGTGGTTCCAGCGCAATGACTGCGTGTGGTTGGCGAAGCCGAAGACCATCTCCGCGAGGTTGAACTCCTGCATACTGAAGCCGAATACGTCCTTTCCGCTGAAGGCGCTCAGGTACAGCCGGTCCTTTTCGCCCGCCACCCAGCTGAGTTTCCCGTTGAGGTCGTAGAAGTACATCTGCGTCTTGTCCGGAAGCTTGGCCCCGATGACCGGAAGGATCAGGTCCATATAGGTCCGCCGCCCCGCCAGCATGAAGGAGAGTTTGCCGGGAACGATAGGGCCTTCCAGGAACAGTTTGGAGGTTATCAGTCCGAAGGAGGCGTTTCCTCCGAAAGACCGGTTGTTCCCGTCCTTGGTGGAAATGTCCAGGACCGAGGATAGACGTCCGCCGTAAGATGCGGGAAAATCGCCTTTATAGAGGTCCGCGCCGCGGATGGCATCGCCGTTGAACATCGAGAGGAATCCCAGGAAATGGCCGCAGTTGTACACGGGGGCCCCGTCGACGAGGATCAGGTTCTGGTCGATGCCGCCGCCCCGGACGCTGAAGCCGGTGGAGCCTTCGCTGGGGGTCTGGACGCCCGGCATCATCTGGATGACGCGGATGATGTCATTCTCGCCCATGAGGGTGGGCATCTTCTTGACCAGGGCTGCGTCCACCCGCTCCAGACCCATCTGCGGCAGTTTGATCACCTCCCGTTTGGACCGCGAAAAGATGGTGGCGGCATCCAGTTCGCTCTGGTCCGTCTTCATGTGGAAATCCAGCTTGAGGGACTGGGAGAGATGCACGTCGGACGATTGGGTTTCGTAACCGGCATAGGAACAGAAGACGGTGTGCTCCCCGGCCGGGGCATTCAGGGAATAGAAGCCGTTCAGGTCGGCGGCTACGCCTGTCTTCCGGTCTTCCAGATACACGACAGCCTGGGGAAGCGGCTCTCCGCTTTCCGCATCGCGGACATAACCGGATACGACGATCCGTTTGCCCTGCGCCTGTGCCGTGACGGACAGGAGGACAAGGACGACCGTTCCCAGGATGCGTCGCAGCGGAATCATTTGTCAGAGAGTGCCTTGGCGGCGGATTGACCGGCCAGGTAGCCGGTTGAGAAAGCGAGCTGGAGGTTGTAGCCGCCGGTGTCGGCATCCATGTCCAGCACCTCGCCGCAGAAATACAGGCCGGGCTGTTTCTTGGATTCCAGGGTTTTTGCAACGACTTCACCCGTGGAAACGCCGCCTGCGGTGATGACGCTGCGCTCGAAACCGACGAACCCGGCGATATCCATCTTCCAGTCCTTCATCGCGGCGGCGAGGGTGTCCACACTGACTTTCGGGTTGGTCTTCAGGAAGGCGAGGGTCAGTTCCCAAGGCATCAGCTTGCCCAGCATGATGCGGAAAACGCGCTGGAAAGACTGGCCCTTGGAACGGTCGTCGTGGATGACTTCCTCCCATTTCTGGTGGATGTCCTCGTTAAGCTTCTCCAGTTCGACAGCGGGTTTCAGGTCGATGGAAACACTTACTTTCTGTCCGTTGTTGAGGGCATTCACCGCTTTCCGGCTGAGCATGAATCCGAGCGGGCCTTCCAGGCCACCGTCGGTGAATTCGATGTCCCCGAACTCGCTCTGGGCTTCTTCTCCGTTGATGAACAGGGTAAGCTGTACGTTCTCCAGGTTGTTTCCGTTGAATAGTTCGCCGATTTCGGACAGCGGTTTGATGCGCTCGATATGTTTCTCGAACTTGGGATACCAGTCCGGCAGGGGAGCGATCTTGCGTTCCTTCACTTTCCCGTAAACGGTCCGTCCGCGGAAAGCCTGCTTGATTTCGCCCACGAGGGCGTTCTGCTCTGTCTTGTAGCCTTCGGGAACGAGGGCGGTCAGGGAAGGATAGCACGGCTCCACGGTATGTCCAAGTTCCTCGGCCCACATATAGCCGTCACCGGTGGAACCGGTGCCCGGGTAAGACAGGCCGCCGGTGGCGATGATGAGTTTAGAACAGGTGTATTCCTCCGTTTCGATCTTGGTCTCGGTCTTGAACTGGGGTTTCTTGCGCGGGTCGTCACTCGGAATGCGGCGTTCCTTGACGATGGTTTTCACCGTGTCGAGGCTGTATCCCTTGGGCGTCTTGTCCACGGTCTTTACTTCGCAGCCGGTAACGACTTTCACGCCCGCAAGCGTGCACGCCCTAAGCAAGGTGTCAACTACGTCACCCGCCATGTGAGATTCCGGGAATGCACGGTCACCGCGCTCCACGACGCTCCGTAAGCCATTGGCTTTCAAGAATTCGATGAGTTTTTCAGGGGTGAGGTTGTGCCACGACGGGCTCACGAAATTGGTATCGGTTCGGACATGGTCCGAGAAGTCGCCCCACTCCTTGACATTGGTGAAATTGCAGCGGCCCTTGCCGGTGATCATCACCTTCCGGCCGGCCTTGGGCATTTTCTCCAGCACGGTCACCGTTCCTCCGTTTTCCGTTTGGGCCAGTACTTCGGCAGCCCCGATGGCTGCCACCAGGCCGGAGGCTCCTCCTCCGATCACAATGATATCCGATTTCATATGCTTTCAAAGATTTCCGCAAAATTACGATATTTTGATGACAAAAGTAAACAAAATGCGGGACGATGGTCGGAGCGTAGCGACATGGGGGTGTTTGAGGGGGCGGAGCCCCTTCAATAAAGACGAAGTCATCAGGCTCAAAAAGCAGAAGCAGGCATCGGCCTGCTTCTGCTTTTTGAGCCACTCAGGAGGCTCGAACTCCCGACCTGCGCGTTACGAATGCGCTGCTCTACCGACTGAGCTAAAGTGGCTTGAACCGATTTCGGTGAATCGGGACTGCAAATATAGGAAAAATATTTGGAATCCAAACAATTTTTCCGCTATTCACCCGCAAGCTTCCGCTTGATGCGGTCCATCCGGCGCCAGGCCTTCCGGGAGGGGAAGGGCCAGAGGATGCATCGGCAGCGGTTGGCTTCCTGGAAACTGGCTGCATAGCGGCCCTTTTCCGACATCGGCTCCACGACGGCGCGGATGACGCTGTAGAAGAATACATCGGAAAAATCGGCCAGGAATGCACCCGGGGCGTATTCCTCCACTTCTGCGCCTTTCAGTGCCCGGAGAACGCTCGCGACTGCATCTTCCTGGCTGTCTGCCCGGAAGAGGACCGTGCCGCTGTCCATCAGCTTGACTTTGTCCGTGTGGATCATTCCGTTTTTGTTTTTGCAAAAATACATACTTTTCCGTATTTTTGAAATCACTATGAAACGCCTCCTGTTTCCACTGCTTGCCCTTCTGGTCTCCTGCACATCGCATGTCCGTCCTGCGACGCCGAGCGGGATGGAGTATGCGAGGTGGCTGGATATCCAGGGGAACAAGGCCGTCATCCGTTCCCCTTACGGGGCTTCTCCGGATACGGTGGAAGTGTCCCGGCCTGTGCGCAGTCTGGTCTGCATGTCGTCTTCCTATATCGGCTTCCTGGATGCACTTGGCTGCGATTCAGTGGCAACGGCCGTTTCGGGCCTTTCCTATGTCGCGGACCCGGATGTCCGGGCGCACGCCGTAGATGTGGGCTATGACGCCGCCTTGGATTACGAAACCATCCTGAAAGTACGGCCGGATTTGGTGCTGACCTATTCCGTTTCCGCTGCCGAACCTCCCTATATCTTGAAACTGAGAGATTTGGGCATCCGTACCGTCGTCATTCACGAACACCTGGAAAGCCACCCGCTGGCCCGGGCGGAATATCTCAAGCTGTTCGGGCTGCTGACGGGACGCAGTCTGGCGGCCGATTCCCTCTTCGCCGGCATCCGGGACCGGTACCTGGACCTGGTCCGGGAAACGGACACGCCCAAGAAAGTCCTCGTGAACATCCCTTATGCCGACCAGTGGTACATCCCGGGTGGCGACAATTATATGACCCGGCTCATCCGCGATGCGGGCGGGGAAGTCCTCGGGGCCGTCCCCGGACAGGTCCAGTCCTCGGTCATCTCTGTCGAAAAGGCCTATGAATTTGCCCGGGAGGCTGATTGCTGGCTCAACCCCGGTTGGTGCTCCACCAAGTCCCAGCTCCGGAGCGTCCATCCGTTGTTCGCCGACTTCCCGGTCCTGCAGAAACAGGTCTGGAACAATACGAAATTGTCGGCCGGGGACGGCGGCAATGCGTTCTGGGAAACGGGCCCCGTCCGTCCCGATGTGATCCTGCAGGACCTCCGCACCGCCCTGGAAGGCGGTGATTCAGAAACGACTTATTATTTACGGGTAGAATAATCACTAATCACACTTGAACATGAAGAAGATAACCAGTATCCTTCTCGCGGCAGGACTTCTCTGCGCCTGCGGCGGCCCTCAGCAGCAAAACGACGGACAGCCGGCCGGTTTCGGCGATTTCCGTGACTGGGCCCTGACTCCGCCCATGGGGTGGAACAGTTGGGACTGCTACGGACCGACCGTCGTCGAATCGGAAGTGAAAGCCAATGCCGACTACATGGCGGAGCATCTGGCCGCCTATGGCTGGGAGTACATCGTCGTGGACATCCGCTGGTTCGTCGAGAATGACAAGGCGGGCGGCTATAACGAGACCGATCCCCGCTACGTGATGGACGAGTGGGGAAGATATCAGCCCGCCGTCAACCGTTTCCCGTCCGCGGCGGATGGCGCCGGCTTCAAGCCGCTGGCCGACTATGTCCACGGGAAAGGCTTGAAATTCGGCATCCATATCATGCGCGGCATCCCGAAGATCGCCGTCAACCAAAAGACTCCCGTCAAGGGGACCGACGGCATCACGGCCGACCAGGTCTACAATGAGGACCGCCTCTGCCGCTGGCTCCACGACAACTATTCCGTCGATGCCACGAAGCCGGGTGCCCAGGAGTATTACAACTCCATTTTCGAACTGTATGCTTCCTGGGGAGTGGATTTCATCAAGATCGACGACCTTTCCTCTCCGTATCACAAGGAGGAAATCGAGATGATCCGCAAGGCCATCGACGGTTGTGGAAGACCGATCGTCCTCAGCACCTCTCCCGGTGCCACGCCGCCCTCGGAGGCTGCCCATATCAGTACGCACGCCAATATGTGGCGGATGGTCAATGATGTCTGGGACCTGTGGGGAGACGTAACCAACCTGATGAGGGTCGCGGAGGACTGGTATCCTTATATCCAGCCCGGAACCTGGCCGGATTGCGACATGATTCCGCTCGGCCGTCTGTCCATCCGCGGAGAACGCGGGGAAGACCGTCCGTCCCGGCTTACGAAGGATGAACAGCGTTCGCTGATGACTTTCTTCTGCATCCTTCGCTCCCCGCTGATGTTCGGCGGTGACATGCCTTCGCTCGACGCGTTCACGACCGCCCTCCTGACCAACCGGGATGTGCTGCGGATGCATTCGCAGAGCCGTGATGTCCGGCAGGTATTCAGGACGGAGGACCGCCTGGCCGTGACCTCGGTGGATTCCGTTACGGGAGAGACCTACCTGGCCTTATTCAATATGGCTGAGGAAGAACAACTGGTGGAGGTATCCCTCTCCGACCTGGGCCTGAAGGGCAGAAAGAAACTCACCGACCTTTGGACCGGTGAGCATTCCCGTAGCGGGAAGGATCGCGTCTCCGCCGTCCTGCAGCCGCATGCCAGTGTCCTGTATCGGATTAAGTAAAATCCTGATTCAGAATAATTTGCCTTTATTGAACTTGCTGGCCAGCCCAGCAAGTTCATCGGCCGTTGCGGGCCGGTTAAGAGCCTCTTTGCGCTCCTGCTGGAACTGCTTCTTGAGCCGGGCGAACTGCTGCTTGGTATCCAGGGTGAAGTCTCCGTTCTCGATCCAGGAGAAATAGGAAGGTTCGTTTTCCCAGATGTCCCGGGCGGTACGGCCCTTGTGCTTGCCGAAACTGATGGTGGGTTCCCCGTCGTCGTTCAGGTACAGGCGCCCGGCGAAATCCACGTTCCGGGCCCGTCCGCCGATCCGGGACAGGGCGTCCACGTCGTTCTTCAGGACTTCCTGCTGCCAGTCGGAGGGCTCCTGGTAGCGGTCCAGCTGCGCTTTCAGGACTTCGTAGGTGGCCATGGTGTCGGCCTCGGCCGTATGGGCGTTCTCGAAGTCTTTTCCGCCGCAGTAGAAGCGGTAGGCGGCCCGCAGGTTCCGCGGTTCCATATGGTGATAGATGTTCTGGACATCCACCATCTTGCAGTCGTGCAGGTTGATCCCTTCGATGCACTGGAGCATCGCGGCCGCCTTGTCGTGGGCCTTGGGATTGGAAATGCGGGTCAGGCAGTAATCGCGGACCCGTTCGATTTCCTCGGCCAGCAGGGGCAGGTCGAATTTCGTGGAGTTGAAGCCGGCCAGGTCGCTGCCGCTGAGCCACTGGGCCACCTCGGGGAGCACCTCGATGAATTTCGGGCAGTCCACGAGGTCCTCGTCCTTCACGCCGTTCACTTCCGAAGCACTGGGATTGATGGGGATGACGCGATGGTTCCGGTAGTCCCAGGGCTTGATCTTCCAAGTCTTGACTTCGGGCTTCTCCTGTCCGGGGATGACCTTGACAAAACTCAGTTCGATGATGCCGTCCGTGGCAATATTAAGGCCGGTGCTCTCGATGTCAAAGAAGAGCAACGGCCTTGTAAGGTTCAGTTCCATAATCTTTTATGAAATCATAATCGGCATCAGGATGCCGCAGATCTTTTCGGTCTCGGCCTCTTCCTCGGCGGGGAGGATGAGGGCGGCGCGACGGGCGTCGGCGAACTTGATGACGATCCCGTTGCAGCCCATGTTGGAGAGGATCTCCGTCAGGAAGGTGGACTTGAAGCCGATGGTGAGTTCGTCGCCGGAGTAGTCGCAGTTGATCTTCTCATAGGCGGCCAGGGCGAAGCCCAGGTCCTGCGCGGAGACTTCCAGCTGGCCTTCCTTGAGGGTGAACTTGATATGGTTCGAAGCCTTGTTGGAGCAGACGGCCACGCGGCGTACCGTGTTCAGGAGGAGGGTCCGGTCGATCTTCAGGACGTTGGCGTTGTTCTGCGGGATGACGTCCCGGTATTTCGGATACTTGCCCACGACCAGGCGGCAGATCATCACCGTCCCGCCGAAGGTGAACTGGGCGGTGCTGCCGTCGAACGCCACGTCCACTTTCTCCACGTCCTTGCCGATGATGCTGCGGAGCACGCCGGCGGGTTTCTTGTGGAGGATGAAGGAAGCCTTCTCGGAGGCCTTCACATCCGTGGTGGTGTAGCAGATGAGCTTGTGGGAGTCGGACGCGACGAGGGTCGTGGAATCCTTGTCGATATCGAAGAAAATACCGTTCATCGCAGGACGGATTTCGTCGTCGGCGGTGGCGTAGACGGTGCCCTGGATGCCCTCGACCAGGCTGGCGGCCGGGAATTCCACTTTCTGCGCATCCTCACCGGTTCCCTTGATCTCGGGATAGTCGTCGGCCGGGAAGTAGGGGAGGACGGAATTACCGCTGGCCCAGCTGCATTCGAAGGAGCTGTCGTTGAGTGTCCGGATACGGAGCGGCTGGTCCGGGAGCTCCTTCAGGAGGTCGATCATATGGCGGGCGGGGACGGCGATGCTGCCGTTCTCTTCGGCTCCTTCCACCTCGATGGAAGTCCGCAGCGTGAGCTCGGAATCCGAAGCGGTCACCTCGAGCTTTCCGCCTTTCAGGACGAAGAGGAAGTTTTCGAGGATCGGAAGGGCGGACTTGGACGGAATGGCCTTGGAGACATCCAGGAGTGCCTTCAGGAGGTCGGTGCTGGAAATGTTGAGTTTCATATCGTGCGCTTTTTTATGATTCGCGGAAGGGAACGGCTTCTTTGGACCGCTCAACTGACAAATATAAGAAAAATCTCGCAAATGGCATAAAACTTGAATTTTTTCCCGGTGATAAAATATGTGTACTATGAAAAGAGGCATTTTAACAGTGTTGCTCTCAATCCTCGCGGGGGGATTGACGGCCTACGGAGTCGTAAAGGCCAATGAAAAGAACCAAGACCCCGCCCGCCTGGTGGGCGAGAACGGAACTGTGGAATACCGGACTGTCAATCTGGCAGAATCCGACTACCCCGATTTTACGTTTGCGGCTGAATCCGCGGTGGAGTCCGTCGTCTACGTGGAAGTGACCGTCCAATCCCGTGCCCAGTCGATGAACATCGACCCGTTCTTCCGGTATTTCTTCGGAGACGAGTACGGCTTCGGCCAGCCTCAGTCCCGGGAACAGAAGGGAAGCGGCAGCGGCGTGATCATCCGCCCGGACGGCTATATCGTCACCAACAACCACGTCGTCTCCGGTGCGACCAAGATTTCCGTCACCCTCAATGACAACCAGCAGTATGACGCCACCGTCGTCGGTACCGATCCGGCCACGGATGTCGCCATCATTAAGATCGATGCGGACAACCTTCCTTCGATTCCGATGGGTGACAGCGACCAGCTCCGTCTGGGCGAGTGGGTCCTCGCCATCGGATCCCCGCTCGGCGCCCAGCTCCGAAGCACCATCACGGCCGGCATCGTCAGCGCCAAG